>ERZ795049.23-NODE-23-length-281543-cov-30.751538_pt1 | contig 281543 bp, 233 predicted proteins | sample MGYA00375133_ERZ795049 | MGnify/ENA primary metagenome ERZ795049 (study PRJEB30178, sample SAMN05720147) | activated sludge metagenome | isolation source: anaerobic digester from wastewater treatment plant | place: Japan | collected 2015-04-20 ...
TTGAAGGTGTTGTGTGTTTACCCCCGAAAGTATAACAAATAAGCGCCGGGTTGCCCTGTACAAAAAGCGCTCTCGTAAGCTACAAGGCGATATAGAATATTTACCACACAAGAGACTTGAATAATTAACAATCCTATTAATCAAATGAACGACATTTTTCCTTCTATCCTCGCAAGAACTTACGATGCTTTCTATGTATTGAGTGTAGAAGAATTTGATGATATTTATGATAACGACAGCCTAACTATTTACGGCATAGGTGCCGGAAAGTATTGCGGAACGAATGCCTTCGGTGGACAGATTTGCCAACCTGTTGTTGTAGCAGGTTACATCTTGAAGTGACAATAGAATAATTCAGCAATTAGCTGCGTTATGGAATAAGAACAACCAATCAATTAATTTGATTGGTTGTTGTCTTTACTTTTATAAGCTAAATTGAGATGAAATTGTGAGGCAAGGGTAATCGTATTCCGCAAATATTTGTCTGCGTTAAGTAGAAGCGACAATAAAAGGCAAAAAAGTGGAGCAAAATCTAATTCCTTAAAGGAGCTCCAACATTGTCTCTAAAACTACCATTAACAATAGCAATGATATCTAGAAACCATCCGATACCAAATAATCCAAAAGTACAAGAATAAAGCAATCCGCGGCCAATCCGTCCGACATAGTAAAGATGTAACCCAAGATAACCACCAAGAACACACAACCAGAAGGCTGTTGACTTACTTTTGTCACTTGTTTGAGTCACGTAATTTGTCGGCATATCTCCTCCAGCGAAGTCGTTCGGAAAATATATAACAATCGACCGGAATATACTTATTAACCTAAATCATAACTGTAATATTCGTCCTGAACGTTCAGAAAAATAAGCTATCAGGTTTTTGGGATTGCCTTCCTCGCTTCTCTATCCGCTCGCTCGTTATAGCGGTCGCCCGAGTGCCCGCGCACCCATTCCCAGCGCACCTGATGGCGCTGCATTTCTCGGTCGAGCGCCTGCCACAGGTCTATATTCGCCAGCGCGCCCTGCTTGCGTTTCCAGTCGCGTTTTTTCCAACCCGGCAGCCAAATCGTCGCGCCGTTCATCAGGTAGCTCGAATCGGTTACGAAAGTCACAGCGGAAGGCTCACTGAGCGCGCGCAGGGCTTTCAGCGCGGCGGTCAGCTCCATGCGGTTATTTGTGGTGGCTTTATCGCCGCCCGATATTACCCGCTCCCCAGCCTGCCCAAAAAGCAGCACAGCCGCCCAACCGCCAGGCCCCGGGTTGCCGCTGCAGGCGCCGTCACAATAGATGGTCACTTCGGGAAGTTTATTCGCCACCGCTGCCTCCGGCAAGTTCAACAAGCGTCGCGTCCAGGGTCTCAAAAACCGTGGGAATATACTCCAGGTCCAGCTGATAGGACCTGCGCAGCGCGTCCTGCAAGACTCGGCGGGAAAATGCCCAGTTTTCGCGTTCCGGAGCCAATTGCAGGCGCGCGCTGGTTTGCAGGGCGCTTGCCCAGGCGGGGTGTTGGCTGGCATAGTCCGGAGCGATTTTGGCGGGGTCTCCTGCTGCCGGCCAACAGCCGCTGGCACGCACCAAGCCTTCCTGAGCCGGCGCGCTCAACAGCCAACGCGCGAAAAGCCATGCCCCAAGCTGTTCGGCCGGGCTGCCCGGACGAATCCCGACCGAAAGCGTCTCGAGCGAGATGCTGCCGCTGCCGTCCGGGCTGGGATACGGGAGGGTAATGAAGGCGTCGCTGCTTTCAGAGCGTGCGGTATACCCTTCCTGGGCAAGCAAATCCTCCAGCGTGCCTTCATACGCCAGTGCCTGACGCCTCGCGAAGTAGTCGTATGGGGTTTTTTGCGCGCCAACCCAGGCAGCATCCTGCGCGTACGCGCCCTTGAGGAAGGTCACAGCCTCCAAAAACGCCTCGTTATTGAAGCTGAGCACGCCTTCTTTTAAGACGATTTCACCACCAAAAGCCTGATACCACGCCAGCGGCGCCGACGCGGAATCGGAAATCCACAAGCCGCCCGCGCCGTTGTTGGTATCATCTTTATCCAATAGTTTTTCCGCCGCGGCAGGCAGCATCTGGGCCTGCAGTTCCGCCGGGGTGCGCGGCGGCGACGTGAAGCCCAGTTCCTTGGCCCAGCTTTGGTTGTAGTAAATCAGTGCAGGTTGATAAGCAAGCGGAAGGAAACCCCAATCCATTCCATCGCCCGCCTCTGGGGCAAGCCCGGCAAACACGGACGAAGCCTGATACGCGTCTCCGAGCCCGTATTCTCCGTCGCGCATATACGGCGTGAGCGAAATCAGCCCGCCGCTTTTGGCTGCTGGCGCGAGGTCGTACCCGTTCCCGATAATGAGATTCTCTGTCAAATCCCCGTCTGCCAGCGCCTCCGCGACAGCGGAAAGGCTGCCAGCGGTGTGGGGATGAAGTTTGATTCCCCAGGTGTTCTTGGCGTTAAAGTCTTCGACCAGGCTGAGAAAAGCCGTTTCTGATTCGTTTACCCAGGGGTGTAAGACGCTTAACTCCAGGCCCTTCAGTTCTTCCGGTTCCGCCGCGGGAATTGGCACCGCGGTGGCAGTCGGGGTGGGGCTGGGGGTTGGCGTTGCTGTCGGCACGGGGAGTGTTCGTGAGGGAAGAGTGGATGTATCCCCCGGCGTCACCTGCGGAGCAGCCGCTCCACTTTGGCAGGCAGCCAACCCGAGGCAGAGCCCCAATAAGAATAAGTTACGCAGAGTTTTTCTCAGTGAAATTGCCACAGCACACCATAAAATTTAGGCGGGAATGGATGGGAGTCGAACCCACCACGGCTCGCAGCGCGACCCGTCACTGATTTTGAAGACCAGGAAGCCCACCGGGACCTAACCATTCCCACGGCTAAGCATATCCGAAATGGAAGAAGCTTGTCAAGCGTTTGCCCAAAGAGCCGGCAAAATTGTCCACTTCCTCCGTAAAACGGTGACCGGGCAGAATCTGTTGTATAATGAGCGTCCAATTCATCATTAGAAGGAAAACAATGTCCGCAGAATTAAACCACACACCTGATTGGGTAAAAAATGCTGTTTTTTACCAGATTTTTCCCGACCGTTTTGCCTGGAGTCCGCGGGTGGAGAAACCCGGCAACTTCGAAGCCTGGGACAGCGCCCCAACAGCCGCCGGTTTTAAAGGCGGCGATTTGTTGGGCGTCAGCGAAAAACTGGATTATCTGGAAGACCTGGGCATTAACGCGATTTATTTCAATCCGATTTTTCAGTCTGCCAGCAACCACCGCTATCACACACACGATTATCTGCAGGTTGACCCGCTGCTTGGAGGAAACAAAGCCTTTAAAGAGCTGTTGAATGAGGCGCACAAGCGCGGTATCCGCATCGTTCTGGACGGCGTTTTCAATCATTCCAGCCGCGGCTTCTTTCAGTTCAATCATGTTCTGGAAGTCGGCCCAAAATCTCCTTACCTGGATTGGTTTTTTATCCACGGCTTTCCCCTGCACGCCTATGAAGGAACCCCGAATTATGCCTGTTGGTGGTCCTTGCCCGGGCTGCCCAAGTTAAACACCAACAACCCTCAGGTGCGTAAATTTATTTTCAATGTCGCGCGTTACTGGCTGGAAGAAGGCATCGACGGCTGGCGTTTGGATGTGCCCTTTGAAATCGACGATGACGATTTCTGGCGGGAATTCCGCGAAGTGGTCAAAAGCGCCAACCCGGACGCCTATATCGTCGGGGAAATCCCGAGTGAAGCGCAGCGCTGGATGCGAGGTGATATGTTCGACGCGGTTATGAATTATCAACTGACCCATGCCTGCCTGGCTTTTTTTGGCGGCAGCCGCACGAATAAAGCCCTGGCAGAAGGGATGATGGGCTTAACCGCCCCCGAAGCCATGGACGCCGCCCAGTTTGCCAAACGCACCCAGGAACTGCTGGAGATTTACCCGAAAGAATTCGCCTACGCGCAGCTGAACCTGCTTGACAGCCACGATATGCCGCGCTTCCTGAGCCTCGTGAACGAAGACACCCAACGCCTCTACCTGGCGTATCTCTTTATCATGACCTACCCCGGCGCCCCGTGCATCTATTACGGGGATGAAATCGGCCTGACCGGCGGCGCCGACCCCATGTGCCGCAAATCCTTCCCCTGGGACGAAAGCACCTGGAATAACAACCTCCGCAGCAAACTCCGGGAGCTTACCCTGCTCCGACATGCCATGCCCGTCTTGCGTACCGGCGCGTATCTGCCCCTGCTCAGCCAGGATTCACTCCTGGTCTACGCGCGCAAGGACGACGAAGACGCGGCATTCGTCGCGATTAACCTGGAAGACTCTGCCCGGACGATATCAATAAGCGTGGAAGGGATGCTGCCAGACGGCACACTACTGCAGGACCAAATCAGCGCGATGCAGGTCGAAGTTAAAGACGGTCAAATCCGCGACCTGACCATTCCCAGAATGAGCGCTTGTATCCTGGCTTAAACTGAATAAAGCAAGCAGCGCGCGGGGTTTATAAACTCCGCGCGCTTTTTCATGCGAATAAGCGCGTGAGCCAGGGTTCAACAAACAGGAAGAGCCGCAGCGCCGCCCACCCACACAAAATTCCGGTCACCCAGCCAATCACCACATCCGATAAGTAGTGCAGCTTTAGCGCGACGCGCGAAAGCCCGACGCCGACTGCCCAGACGGTTAACGCGAAAATCAAGGCTGGCGGCGCAGAAACGCCCGCCATCACAGCGATGGCCGCGGCTCGCGCGGCATGCCCGGACGGGAAAGAATGCGGATCGCTGACGCGGTAAATTTGCCCCCACTCCCCCTCCGGTCGCGGACGGCGTATGATGAACTTCAGCGCCAGCACAAAGACAGCCAGTCCGATTAAGCCGAAAACCCAGAACAGGGTGCGGGCGCGAATTTCCGCGCTTCCAAAGAAAAGCCGCAAGCACAGAAACAGCAGCCAATACCACGAATCACAGCTGTGCCCCACCAGGATGAGCAGTCCGCGCAGCAAACCTGGCTCTTCGACTAGCAGGCGGGCCGAGAGGCGCGCGTCCAGCTTAAGCAAGTTCTGAAAGGCTGTTTGCCGCTCACCGCGCTGGGGACTTGCCTGGGTCTCTGTCGGGTTGATTCGCTGGTCTTCTGACATATGTGTGCGTACCACTGTTTCGGATTCAGGTGTGCATTTTATCATACGCACAGACTGCTCCGAAACGGCAGTCAATATCCGGGTTTTTCGATCCGCCTCCCCTTTCTGTGCCTTTCAGGAATGCGCCGCGCCTCGCGTGTGTTATCATTACGCAGCTTTTACGCGAGAGGTGCGCATTGGAAAATATCAATCTGGCTGTGCTCTGGGATATGGATGGTACCATCCTGGATACCCTTGAATTGCATTATCAAACCTGGAAAGAGGCTTTTAGCGACCGCCCCACCCTTTTTTCCCGCGAACTGTTCCGCGCGCACTTTGGCGGCAATAACCGCAGTACAGTCCCGATTTACCTGGGTTACGAACCCGATGAGACCTATCTTCAACAGGTTATTTCGCTGAAAGAAAGCCTTTTTCGCCAACAACTGGCGGAAAAGACCCGGCTCTTCCCCGGCATTCGCGCTTGGTTCGCGTATTTTGCGGAACTCGGCGCCAAACAAGCCGTCGCCTCCTCAGCGATGCTGGAGAACATTAACAAGGTGGTGGATTCCTTTGAAATCCGGAAATACTTCGCTGCTTTGGTCCCCGGAGAAGATTTACCATCCAAGCCCGCGCCGGATATCTTCTTGCGCGCCGCGGCGATTTTAGGCACACCCCCTTCACGCTGTGTGGTCTTCGAAGACTCCATTCACGGGATTAATGCCGCCAAAGCCGCCGGCATGGTCAGCGTTGGCGTGGCGGGCACCACCGAATTCTCACCCGCGGACGCGGACTTCCTGCTTGACAGCTACACGCAAGACCCCGTCTCCTTCACCCGCGCGATTTTGCGGCTTATGAACGCGCGCAAAGCAGCCTAAAACTTCAAAAAGGGGATCGCCGCGATAAGGCTGAATCCAATAAACACGATGAGCAGCGCGGCGATCGTGTCATTTTTGTGGCGGGCGTCTTGAACGCGCGGCTCACTTGCCCCGAATTGCAGTTCCCATTTTGGTCCCGCCAGAAAAGCGAATAACCCGCCGGCGATTACTCCGCCCAGGTGTCCGAAATTATCAATATTGGAGCCAGGCGCGATGCCAATCGCGATGTTCAATAAGAAGATAAACACCAGATTGCCAAGCATTGCGCGAGCGCGCGGGCCAAAAAACTGTTTGTTTTGCAGGATAAGCAGGAACTCCGCCGCGAGCAACCCGAAAATCCCCGTCGAAGAACCCAACGAAACATTGGGTGAGAACACAAAGGAAAGCACATTCCCCCCAAACCCGGCAACCAGGAATAAAATCAGGAAACGCCAATGCCCGTAGATACCTTCCAGCTGACGTCCCAGGATCCACAGCGCGTATAAATTCAGACCCACATGCAAAATGGAGCCGTGCAAAAGAATCGGGGTAATCAGTCGCCAAAGCTGACCGGCCAGGATTTGGCTGCGGATTTTGCTCAGCAGCGCCGCGGGTAAATCGAAGCCCAGGAACTGCGTGCAAAGCGTTTGCGCGATGAAGAACAGAGCTATCACGCCCATCAAGACGTAAGTAACCACCGGTTTCTCTATTTCGAGCGCCACCCTGCGCGTTTGCGCCGGTGACTCAGGCGCGGTTGGTCTTTCCTCCGGTATTTGCCCGTTCATAAACTCACCTGCCTGGGGTGCACGCGCTGGTGTTCAGCGGTGATTATCTTTTGGATTGTCTCCACCGTCTCATTCAGTTTGTTATCAGAGTTGACCACAATATAATCAAACGCGTCCAATTTTTCGTATTCCATTTCCGCGGTTTTAATGCGCAGCGCGAATTCCTCGGGGGATTCGCTGCAGCGCCCGGCCAGCCGCGCGATCCATTCCTCGCGCGAGTTGGCAGTCAAAAAAATGAGCACCGCCTCGGGGCACAAGGAGCGAATGGTCATCGCGCCTTGCACGTCCAGGCGCATAATCACATCCTTACCGGAATTAAGCGCCTGGCGAACCTGTTGGCGCGGGATGCCTTTGTAATCCGAATAGACGCGGGCATGTTCCAGCAGTTCGCCTGAGGCAATCAGCGCCTCAAATTCCTGACGGGAAACAAAAAAGTAGTCCACCCCGTCCTGTTCCTCCGCACGCGGCAGGCGGCTGGTCATGGTAATCACGAAGTGGGTGTTGGGGTTTTTTACCCGCAGCGCCTGCACCACCGCGTCTTTTCCAATCCCGGATGGGCCAGAAATGACGATGAGCAGCGGCGTAAAGGGTTCAGGGCCAAAGTGAAAAACAGGTGAAGTCATGGATATTCCCGTATTCTGCGATTTAGTGCCTTGATTATAAGCTATCTGACACTAACATAAGTGGAGACCATGAAAATGTTTTCTCTCTTTTGGTTTTCCAGGAAATGGGAACCAATTTGGATCAAGCCTCTGGATAGTCCCGGAAACCAAGCCGCGGGGTATGCTATGCCAATAGTCTGCCTGCGTAATGCGCAGCAGCCTGTTTTTTCAGTCAATTTTGCCCGCGCTCATTCATTAGCGACCCGCGGCTGGCAGCAGGTAATCCAGGTCCTGCGGAGTAAAACCAACGCGGAGTGAACCAGATTTCCGGCGGTTTGCGCTCAGACGCCGCCTTCGAACAGAAAACTTACACCGCAAGCGGCAGCCAAAATAAATCCAAAAGCGAACCCAAGGGAACCGGTGACAGCGCGTGAGAAACCAGCGCTAAGGCTGCTCTGCCAGTAATCTTTGCAAGCCCTCAAAAGAGCGCACGCCCCGGATGGCAGCGATGAAGCTTTTCAGGTCGGGGCTGCGCGCCCACAGCCTGCGCACCGCCGGACCAACCGGGTCGCTGCCGGAAGCGCCACCGCCGGGCTGGTCGTTATACGAGCCGTAAAAAGCGAAATATGCCTGGTTCAATTTGCGCAGATGATAACCATGCGTCCAAAAAAACTGCCGGCGGGCTTCCATATAAGCTTCAGCCTCATCCACCTTCCCCGCCGCCAACAGTTCGTCAACTTGCAAGCGGGTTTTCCGCATTTCCGCGCGATAGTTGAATGCCGCCGGGGTATCCTGGCCTTCTGACGGCAGGCGCGAGCGCATCCTGGGGCCGGGCCGCGGCGGGGAATAATCCGGAAAATCCCGGGTTATCATCTGCCGGCTGATTTCAGACCCAGACAGGCTGGCAACTGTTTCATTAATCGTGCGCATTTGCGCGTTCGCGTCATAGCGCATGCCCAGTGGTGTAAAAGTCAGGTAATTGTGAATCCATTCATGCGCGACGGTCTCGGTAAGCCAATTAAAATCCGTCGTGCGCATCACCATGGTTGGGTAGGCGCCCAACCCCCCGATGGGCTCCACCAGCGCGGAGTACGCATACTTCCCGTAAATTCCGTCTTCTATCTTCTCTTTTTCGAGGGTGTCCAAACCGGCAGTGAGGTTCGTGGAAAAAACTGTCTGGATTTCATCCCGGGGGGAAACAATCAGGTTCAAAGGCAAGTCCGTCACCTGATAAAACACTGGCGGCAGCACCTGACCGCCCAGCCCAAATCCCATATTGGTCAGGGTGTTTTCAGTGCGGGATTGAACCACCGCTTCCGTCAGCGGGGAGAGCGCCGCCAGCCTTTGCTCGGCTTTGCGCAGCCCGTCGCGCGCGACGGTAATCTGAACTTTGCGATCAACGAGGTTAGGTTGGGAAACCGCCTGGTCCAGTCGGGCGTTCCATACCGCGCTTGTGTAGACTTGTTCCAGGTATGTCTGAATGAGCGAGTTTTGCTGGGCCGGGCTCAGAAACTTTTCCGCGCGCAGCGCCGCGGACACGCCTTTTTGGAATAGAGCCTGAACCGTCCACTCGGTAAAGTCAAATTCCACGCTGCGGCTGAATTCCCGCAAGCCCTGAATCGGATTCCAGACCGCCGCGGAAGATGCCGCCAGGCTGAGCAGCACCACGCCAAAAATGAGGGTGAGCCGGAATGCTGTTTGGAAAGGGCTTGTTTCGTAAGATGTTTGCACCCGTATAGTTTAACACGCCCAAGCGGCGCCCGGCGGCAAGCTTTTACTGAAAGCTGTAGCCTGCCTTGCTAACGGTATAATCCCTTTACCTTTAAGAGGGCAGGCAGATGGACAAAGCCGAATTTCTGGAACATTTCAACACAAGCTGGCAGGCGCTGTTAAGCGCGTTTCAGGGCCTCAGCCCGGAACAAATGAAGCGCGCTGGCGTGACCGAAACCTGGTCAGTCAAAGACATCCTCGGACACGTTACCACTTGGGAACAGGAAGCCCTGCAGGCGCTTCCAGACATCCAGGCGGGCAAACCCGCGCCGGATTATCTCCAGCTTTTTGGCGGAATCAACGGGTTTAACGCGTATATGGTGCTGGCAAAGAACCGTCATTCTCTGGATGAGGTACTCCAAAACCTCACAAAGGTACACGAAAAGCTGCTGCGCCTGGTGGAAGAGACAGACCCGGCAGAATTTGCCGATGAAAGCCCTTTTCTCCTGTGTCTGCGCGCGAATACCACCGATCACTACCCCGAACACACCCAGGCCATCCTCGATTGGCGCGCCAGGAATGCGATATAAAAATGCCCGCAAGCCAAACAAACCCAAATTCGGTTTCAGAATACATCGCCCGGTTTTCGCCTGAAATTCAGGCCGCCTTGAACGCGCTCACGGATGCCATTCGCGCGGCAGCCCCGGGCGCGCAAGAGAAATTATCCTATGGGATGCCGGCTTTCTTTCAGGATGGAGTCCTGGTTTATTTTGCAATGCATTCGAAGCATATCGGCTTTTACCCAACGCCGGAAGCCGTATCGGCGTTTGCCGAAAAATTGCGCGCGTATAAAACCTCCAAAGGTGCGGTGCAGTTCCCACTGGGACAGCCCATCCCTCTCGAACTGGTGCGAAAAATCGTGCTGCATAGGGTCTCAATGAACCGCGCGGCAAAGGCTCCGGGCTGACCGAGCCTGATGCTGGGCGCAAACCCGTCCACCTGCCTGATGTATAATATGCCAATCCTGCCGTGCTCACGCGGCAAACAGGGAGCTGAATGTGAATAAGTTATCAACCAATGCGATTATCCTGATAATCATCGTACTGCTGGTGCTCTTTTGCGCCTGCGCGGCTTGTTTTTTTACCCTTACCGGCGGCGCGCTGCTCAGCCGCTGGGGTTTCAGCACCGATACACCCACGCCCGTGCTGCCCGTCCAAGAGACGCCCGCTCCGGGTGCGCTGGAGAACCTCTTGGATGAAAAAATCACCCGCTCTGAGTTAGCCGCGGCGCGGCAAAACCTGAACGCGCTCCGGTCAGAAATCGTACCGGTCAATGATCCGGTGGATTTGGCAGAACGCCTCGGCGGCAAAGTTGACGTGCCTTCCACGCTGCCAGACCCGGACGCGCCGTATGAGGTCGGGGACCGGAAAACTTTTTGGGTCTCAAACACAGACACGAACGAAAACTTCCAGGTAGAAGCGGTGCTGCGCTTTCGTGGTGACAATATTTATTTCTGGATTGAGGATGGTGTGTCTTATCGCGAATCCGACCTGAAGCGCCTGGCGGAAACGTTTGACCAGAAAATTATCCCCACCAATCGCGAATTTTTTGGAATGGAATGGAATCCGGGTGTGGATGACGACCCGCGTTTTTATGTGCTTTATGCCGGCGGTCTGGGTTCTTCTATTGCCGGCTACTTTTCTTCGGCGGATGAAGTGCACCCCGAGGCGCACCCCTATTCCAACGCGCACGAAATGTTCCTGATAAATTCCGACACGGTCGGGCTTTGGGAAGACTACATCTACGGCACTATGGCTCACGAATTTCAGCATATGATTCACTGGTACCAGGACCGCAACGAAGAAACCTGGGTCAATGAAGGCTTTTCCATGCTGGCTGAACACGTCAATGAATATGACGCCGGCGGGTTTGATTATGATTACCTCATGAATCCGGACCTGCAGCTGACCGATTGGGGCGGTGATACCGGCGAGAACGGCCCCCATTACGGCGCCTCCTATCTGTTTATGGTTTACTTCCTGGACCGCTTCGGCGAGAACGCCACAATGGCTTTGGTCGCGCACAAAGAAAACGGCCTGGTAAGCCTTGAAAACGTCATGCGGGAGTTAAACCTGGTCAACCCTTCCACTGGCAGAGTCTACACAGCCGACGAAGTGTTTATGGATTGGGCTGTGACCAACTACCTCCTGGACCCAACCCTGGAAAACGGTCGTTACGATTACCGCTCCTATTCTCCTTCGCACGCGCGCGCCAGCAGCCAGCTCAACAGCTGCCCTGCCTCCGTCCTTTCAGACGTGTACCAATACGGCGTGGATTACATTGAAATCACCTGCCCGGGCACCTACACGCTTAATTTTCAGGGCACTCAGGCGGTCAGCATCCTCCCGTTTAAGGAAGACCCGGGAAATACTTTCTTCTGGTCTAACCTTGGCGATGAATCCGATATGTCGCTTGAGCGCACCTTTGACCTGAGCCATGTGAGCGGCAGCGCGCGGTTGGAATTTCGGACCTGGTACGACCTGGAAGAAGACTATGACTACGTCTTCATTTCCGCGTCGACGGACGGCGAGAATTGGCAGATACTGAATTCCCGCACCTGCACCACGAATAACCCGTCCGGCAATTCGTACGGCTGCGGTTGGAACGGCAGTTCGCAAGGTTGGATACCCGAAAGCGTGGACCTCTCCCAATTTGCGGGTTCTGTGGTGAAAGTGCGTTTTGATTACGTGACCGACGCGGCCGTCAATGGGAACGGGATGGCGCTGGATGATTTCAGATTGGACGCGATTGGCTATGCCTCTGACCTGGAAACAGACAACGGCGGCTGGCAGAGCGCCGGTTTTGTGCGTCTGGGAAATATCCTTCCGCAAAGCTACGCGCTTCGCATGATTACGCTGGGCAGCAACCCGAGTGTGGAAACTATCCCGCTGGATGAAAACAACCAGGCGCAGCTGAGCTTTACGATAGGCACCGGAGCGCAAAAAGTGGTGCTGGTTGTCTCTGGCACGACCCCGATTACGCGGGAAAAAGCAGTCTACGAGATTAATATCCGCTAAAAACGCGCGCCAGGTCCGCCCTTGGAAGCCAGACGCGGCTGGGGCATATCGGACGGTCTAAAACCACCTGTCAGGAAAAGTGAGCGTCCGCTTCCTCAGGAAATTGCGCTTCAAATATCAACACAAAAGGAGCTGCCTTCATCAGACAGCTCCTTTTATGCACATTTCAAACCCGCGAACTTAAAGGTTGCCGAGCGCGTCTACCAGATTCTGATAGACAGTGAAATACTGCAGAATCCCGATTAATTCCATCGAATCCCGTACGTTATCATTCAGTGACACCAGCATAAGGTCCGCACGCTTTTTCTTGAGTTCCTTCTGCACACGAATAATGGACCACCAACCCGCGCTGGAAACGAATGTGATATCTGCCATGTCCAGAATAATATCCTTATCCGCGGGCAGCAAATCAGTCAGGACTTTTTCCAGTTCTCCGGCAGTGGCGCTGTCATAGCGCCCGGCCGCTTTTACAACGATACAGCGTTTGTAATCTGTTTTTGTGAATTCCATGGCATTCCTTAGCTCATCTTATAGCGATTTTCAACGATAACATTATATCATCTTAACCTCCTCCGGCTGACTAACCTGTATAATTAGCAGCTATGCGATACTACATCTGGACTGCAGGCTGTCAAATGAACGTCGCGGACTCCCGTCGGCTGGCGCGTTCTCTCGAAAATTTGGGCTGCGAGCCGGCCGCCAACATCGATGACGCGGATATTATTGTGCTGAACACCTGCGTGGTGCGTCAAAGCGCGGAAGATAAAGCAATCGGACGGCTGAGTTCGCTCAAATCCCGCAAAAAGCAAAATCCAGACCTGGTCATCAATCTGATGGGCTGCCTGGTTGGGGTGCACGGCAACCCAGCCCTGCAAAAACGCTTCCCCTGGGTCGATGTGTTTTCCGCCCCGTCCGACCCTCAGCCTCTGTTGGATTTCCTCGCCAACCGTCAGCAAGCCGACCAGGCTCACAGCTGGCGTCAGCATATCGACAGCTTGCTCGACGATGAATTCGGCGTGGCTGTCGCGGGCGAAGAACGCGCGGTTTCAGAAAACCTGCCGGTGGTGCTCGGCTGCTCGCATGCTTGCGCCTATTGTGTCATTCCGCTCCGGCGCGGCCGCGAACGCAGTCGGGACGCGCAAAGAATTCTGCGGGACGCGCGCACCTTCGCGAGCCAGGGCGTGCGCGAAATTGTCCTTCTGGGTCAGATTATTGACCGCTACGGACTTGACCTGCCCGGAAGCCCGCACCTGCCGCAGCTATTGGCGTCGCTTTCCGAAATCCCTGAGATAATACGCCTGCGTTTTCTCACCTCCCACCCGAATTGGATGAGCGACGAGCTAATTGATAGCGTTGCCAGGCTGCCCAAGGTGATGCCGCATATCGAAGTGCCGGCTCAGGCTGGCGATGACGGTATTCTCCTGGCAATGCGGCGCGGCTATACCAACCAGCAGTACCGCGACCTCGTGGCCAAGCTGCGCGACCGGATCCCAGGGGTGTCTATCGCTACCGATATCATCGTGGGCTTTCCGGGTGAAACCGAAGCGGCTTTCCAGAATACCTATGATTTGCTGGCGGATTTGCGCCTCGACGTCGCCCACCTTGCCCGCTACTCCCCCCGCCCTGGCACTTACTCCGCGAGGGAACTGGTGGACAGCGTGCCCGCGGAAGAAAAAATGCGCCGTTTTCGCCTTTTGGAAGACTTGCAGGAAGGCATCTTGCGGGAGCTCAACCAACCTCTGCTGGGCACCAGCGTGCCGGTTTTGTTTGAATACCGCCTGAAAGGGCGTTGGTACGGGCGCACCCCCACGAACCGGATTGTCTTCACCGACTCAGAAGAAGACCTGACGGGTATGGAACGCCAGGTGAAAATTGATTGGACTGGACCCTGGTCGCTCGTTGGCAGCCTGGAACCCGTCCGGTAAAGCTCAGGTTAAGTTTTTATCCGGATACAAACAGATATCCACCAGCGGGCACCGCGCGCAGGCTGGTTTCCGCGCGTGGCAGACTTCTCTTCCCAGCCTGATTAAATTCAGATGCATCGCGTAGTAATCAGCAGGATCCGCGGCTGCTTCCAGATATTGATGGGTTTTATCCACGTCCAACGTCTGCGGGCGCAAACCAATCCGCCCCGAAACCCGGTAAATATGCGTGTCCACCGGAAAGGCTGGCATCCCCAGGGAAAACAGCAGAACAATCGCCGCGGTTTTTCGCCCCACCCCCCTGAAACTGAGCAGCCACTCGCGGGCCTCTTCCACCGGCAAATCCCGCAGCCACTCCAGGTCTATCTCTCCGCGTTCAGCCCGGATGCGCCGTAAAGCGGCTTGTATGTTCGGGCCTTTTTGGTTCGCCAGACCCGCCGCGCGGATTACCTGCATAAACTCGTCCGGGTCTGCCTCGCAGACCTCGTCCCAGCTTGTGTAGCAGGCGCGAATGGCGTCGAAGGCCTTATCCCTGTTCAAATCGTTGGTGTTCTGCGAAAGGAAAGTGCTGACCAGCTCATCGACCGCGGGCAGTGGGTCCCGCCAGACTGGGAAGCCGTAGATTTGATTAAGGCGCGAATTTACCAGACGTAATAGTGCGCGGTGTTCCGCGGAAACTTCCACAACGTTTTTCAATTCCGAATGCCCCTTCTATTGACAACGCCCTAGCGCGGCGGCAGCCTCAGGAGAAAGCCGTCTTTCGCCAGCCAGCAGACCGCGCCAGTTGCGCACCTGAGCCTCCGCGAAAGGTTGGTAAGCCGGATTTTCCAACTGCTCAGAAAAGCCAAGAGCGCGCAATATCGCCGTAACGAGACTGTAGGTGGCGCGTCGGTCCGGGTCGCCGTCCGAAAACTTAATCGTGATGCCTATACCTGGGGTTCCCTTTTTCTCGTCTGGCAATAAACCGATCATCTGATAGCCTTCCGCGCCGCCTTTGGAAATGAGTTTGTCGCCCAACACCTGCATCAGAACGCTGTCCAGCCTGCCGGGTCCGGCCACCATGATCGGATATGCCCGCATCGCGTCCGTGATTTTCTCGCACGCCGCGCGCCGTTCCGGTGGGAAACCGCGTGGTTCACACAAACGCGCGGTGGCCAGCGCGAAGGCGCGTAATGGCAGGGCGTAAACTGGCGCTGAGCAGCCGTCTATGCCTGGGATTAGCGCGTCGGGACTCATACCGCTCATTTCAGCCACCGCCAGGCGAATACTTTGCTGCACCGGATGTTCCAACTCCAGGTAATTGTCCTTGGCAAGCCCGCGCATGCGGGCGGCTGCCAGCATGCCACTGTGCTTTCCGGAGCAATTGTGGCGGAACGGCGTGGGCTTTTCACCGCGCAAACGCATCGCTTCGCTGGTTTCCCGGTCTGATGGATAATGCACTCCGCACTGCAAATCAGCTTCCTGCAGCCCGACCTTTTGATGAATGCTGCGCAATACGGCGGTGTGCGCGTCGGTGCCAGTGTGAGAGGCGCACATGATTGCTAGTTCTTCAGCCGTTAGATCAAAATAATCCAATCCGCCTGCTTCCACAAACGGCAGAACCTGGAACGGTTTCATGGAACTGCGTGGGAATGTAACCAGATCCGGATCTCCGGCGGAGCAAAGCAGCTTGCCCGTGGCATCCACCACGGCGAAGGCTCCAAAATGCAGGCATTCCACTATCCCGCCGCGAGTCAGTTCCACCAGCGGCACATATTGACAGGCTTGATTCATACGCAATTCCTCAGATTTCAGGCGTGATTAAGTTCGTAATACGTGGTTAAACCCCAACGCAGACGGTTAAAATGCATATCAAGATGGTTGGCATCCGCGTCATAGCGCTGCATTATCTCCGGGACAACAGCGAGCACCTCCTCCAGGCTGGCTCCGTCGGTCATTAGCGGCTCCAGAAGCGCTTGAATCGCGCAAATGTGCTCACTCATCTTCTGAACTCCGTCTTGGTCGACAACGCCGCTGCGCGAAGAGACAATCAGGTAATTACGGTATTTCTTGCCGGAAAGTATATCCAGGTCGGCACGCCAACGTTCCAAATCACAATATGCCAGGAACGGCGGCTGCTCCGGGAGCACTGTATCGCCGACGAAAACGACTTTCTTGCCAGGGAGTTCCGCCCATATACCCGCAAAGTTCGATCCCGGGTGGTGTTCCAGAAATATTTCGGTGTCATCCAGGAAAAGCGAGAGGGATTGGTTGAAGACAATTTCAGGCGGAAGCAAACGAAATGGGCTGACCAACGCTTCATGACCCTCACTCACCCATGTGCTTTCATCCGTGGTTTTCGAACCTGAGGGTTTGGTTTTTTCGGGCACAAGGCTGTTGATATGCGTTACGATGACGTAATCCGTGCCTTTAATGCTGAGCAAACGATCATAGTTTGTGTCGAGATGCACCAGGAATCGGGGTTCGCCGGTTATCAGGCGGGCTGTCCCGCTGCGCCAGGAACGCATTTCATCCTGCCGGCTGGGGGAGTCAATTAAAACGGAGCCTGAATTCCCCCGGATCACACCCGTAATCAATCCAAGTGAGTTGTGTTCAATAAACACATTCGGGGCAATTTCTTGCATTCTCCAAAACCTCCACCTTTTTTCTTTCGGTATTATAGCGAAAAATCCCTGGATTTCCAAACCAGGTTGTAAGCTCTTTGAAGCAAATCGTCGGACCTGGCTCAACCTATCGCCACTGCAAGTCCGCGGTTCGCCTGTTCTTTCTCAAACAGCGGGCGCGGCAATTAATTGCCGCTGGAGCAGCGGGGGATGCTGTCTTTGTTCGTGCGCGCGTTCAGCGGAAGCCTGAAGTATGGAGAGGGGTCGAGCGTGTTTTCAAAATCCAATTCATTCAGGTAGTTTCCACTGCTGTCATCCCGCACGATTGAGAAATGCAAATGCACGCCAGTCGGGCTTTGTGGGTTTCCCGAATAATTCCCCTGATAACCCAGCAAATCCCCTCTGCGAACCGGTTTATCCTGCGTCCCCGGGGGGAAATCAGCGGTTATCAGGCTCTCACCCTGCGGATCAGCCAAATGGGTCATATACAGCCAGATTTGGCTGCCAGGATTGAGGGGGTCATCCGGGACGCGGATGATCAGGCTGCTCTTCCAGCCTGCCTCGCGGGTGAGAAAACCATCATAAGGCGCGTACACGGGGGTCACCCCCACCTGACTGCCTCCAAATATGTCGATACCCTGGTGTTTATGAAAGAGTTTGAAGCTGTCCCCCCACAGGTAGCCGACAAATCCCTCGCTCGGGAAGCTGAACGGAGCCTCCGGGCAGCGTGAAAGCGCGGGGGTTTTCCAGTCCGGGTGTGTATCCGGGCTGTTCAAAAAGCTGATAACCGCGGCGCTGCGTCGGCTGAGATAGCCCCGGTAAAGATACATTCCCACCAGCGCCAATACCCCAACCAGCGCCGTGCCAAGAATCAGTTTTCCGTGGTTTTTCATCCTCATTTCCATTCACTTTCGCATTCTAATACAATGCCAACATATTGTATGCACGAATCTAATTCCCAACAGCTAAAGTATAAGCAATCAACAAAAGAACCACCAAGGAGATTACCATGACCTTCTATTTGAACCCTTACGGACGCAGATTTCGGATGCAAGCCCTTGCCAACGCGATGAGTGAGCTCGACCGGGATTTTGAACCCCAGGTTGCTTTCCCGATGGATGTGAAAGCCACACCGGATGGATTTGAGCTGAAAGCATACCTGCCCGGCGTCAGCGCTGAAGATTTGGACATCCAGATTGTCAACGAAGTTGTTACCATCAGCGGTGAAGTTAAGCTGGAACGGGACGCCCGCGCGGAATACCTGCTGGCAGAACTGCCCGCCGGCCGCTTCCACCGCGTCGTTTCTTTGCCTGCCCCGTTGGATAGCGAAAAAGTCGAAGCTTCCCTCGAGAGCGGCATCCTCACCCTGAATATTCCCAAAGTGGAAGAGGCAAAACCAAAATCCATCAAGGTTACCCAAAAGTAATCCTGGACGAAGTCACAAAAATAACCTGCGGTAAACCGCAGGTTATTTTTTATGGGGATCAAGGCACAAACGTGTAATAAGCGTTTGAATCTCCGTCCAACAATGCTATAATCCTTATACATTGCCCTAGAAGGGAACTTTTCTCACCCGGAAAACGTCTTGAGTCCGAATGAATAATTGCATTCGGGTTATTTACAAATTATTTACCCGAGCATTGTCAAAGGAGAAAAAATGAAAAAGCATCGTCTTATACTTCAGGCAGCAGCTCTTGTTCTCGTGCTCTCGCTTTTTTTGGGGGTCGGCAGAGTGCAAGCCTCCACATACCCCACATTCTCCATATCCGCGGTGGAGAAAGACGTCAGTGTCACCATCCTCACAAAGGATATGCCCGCCAATAAAAACTTCAAAGCCCTGATGGGCGAGATTGGCACCCGCGCGGAAGGCGGGATTGAAGTGGCAACCTTCAATTCCGGCGAGGGCGGCGCGTTTACTGCGAAGTTCACTATTCCAGCAGCCCTGAAGGGGCGCGCCCAAATCGCTATCCGCGTTCAGGGAACGGATAATCCATACTTCGCCTATAACTGGTTTTGGAACGACCCCACCGGCACAGCGCCCGGCAAAACGGAACCGGATGAGAATCCGCCCGACTGCGGCTGCGGCAGCATTCCCACGTTTTCCATCACCAGCGTCACCACCGGGAAAACGGTAAGCATCCGCACCAATAACTTCCCGAAAAACATCGAGTTTAAGGTTCTGATGGGTAAGATGTGGACGCGCGGCATCAATGGCATCGAGGTCGCGAAGCTGAACAGCGGCGCGGGCGGCACTTTTGAAGCCACCTTCGATATCCCTGCCGCGCTCGCGGGGGAAGAACGCGTCTCGATTCGCCTGGAAGGCAGCGGTGGTTATTTCGCTTACAACTGGTTCTGGAACAACACCAGCAGCGAGCCGCCAACCCCACCGGTGGACGGCTACTCTGGCTACCCCTATTTCTTCATTGAATCGGTCGTGAGAGACAGCACAGTTACCATCAAAGCTTACAACGTGCCAGCTAACTATGAATTCAAGGTCCTGATGGGCAAGATGTGGACCCGCGGCATCGGCGGCATCCAAGTCGCGACTTTGAACTCCGGCGCGGGCGGGACCCTCACCGCCACCTACAACATCCCCGCGGAACTGGCTGGTTCGGAACGCATCTCTATACGCCTGCAAGGAAACTACTATTACGCCTATAACTGGTTCTGGAACAACACCGCCAACTGACCGTAATTTGAACCCAATCGGGCTGGTCATTATCAGGACCAGCCTTTTTTTATTATCAACGGATAGAGCTTATGCTTCTAAATCACTTGATTATTTTTGAAAAACGAGCCTGGACACGCACTAAAAAAGCAATCTGCCGCCGCCTTTTTTATGCGCATATGGTATGATTGCGGCTGGAGAAAAATGGACAACAAAATTACTATCATCGAAGGTCCCACACCGGATTTCAACCTGATAGAAGACCCGCTGGAAGAAGGCAGCGCGTCCGTATGGACAGTGGGGGTTCTGGAAGGTCCCATGCTTTATCGAGTCGCCACAACGAATGTGCGTTCCTACGACAGCCAGGCGCTGTTGGAGCGCTGTACCCGCGCCTGGAAACAAAACCAAACCATGCTTCTGGAGTATCGGGATGAAATCGGCCTGAAACAAGAAGCCCAGATTATCGCCGCCCGGGCACTAACGGTCGAAGAGGGCGATGTGCTTCAGCTCTGGGTTCGGCGAAATCTGGAAGAAAGCCAGCAAATGGATACTGACCTCGGTTTTTTTGACGAGGAAGACGACGACGATGACGAGGACCTGCCGTTCTAAACAGCGCTCCTCTCCCGCCTGAGAGGCGCGTGTTTCGGTGTTCTCAAAAACACCCCATGATAACAATTCGGGCAGCCAAAAAGCTGCCCGAATCCGTTTAATAGGTGCCCCAGGAGGGAATCGAACCCCCAACCTAGGCGTTAGGAGTGCCTTGCTCTGTCCAATTGAGCTACTGGAGCGCGCGATGATTATATCATCCGAACGGCAGCAAGGTCAGCGGATTAACAAAACCGCCCATGTAGCGAATTTCAAAGTGCAGATGCGCTCCGGTGGAATTCCCGGTGCTGCCAGCGGAACCAATTTGCATACCCTGAGTGGCAATGTTGCCGCAGTTAACATAGATCGCGCTGAGATGGGCGTAAACGGAAACGTAACCGTTGTTATGGTCGATGATGATCACGTTGCCGTAACCGCCATTCATCCAGCCCGCGTAGACCACCACGCCGCCGTCGGCCGCGTAAATTGGTGAACCCATGCCCGCGCCAATGTCAATAGCCAGATGCCCGGACCAATAGTTGTTGCCGGAGATGGTATGCACCGCTGAGGGCCAAATAAAATATCCGCTGCCGCCGTAATATACTCCGCTCGTATCGCACTGGAAGAAAGGCGAAGTTGCCACCCCTGCCGCCCCGCGCGGAATCTCCGGGATAACCCACTGCATATATTCCCGCGAACCGCCCGGAATCATGACATATTCTCCCGCTTCAATCACCGGGTTGCTCAAGTCCAGGTTGTTGCCGACATAAAGCTTAATATCATCCACTGTGACAGAAAACTTCGCGGCAACTTTTTCAAGCGTGTCTTTGGAGGTCCATTTGTACCAGATGCCATTGGTCGGAGGGACTTTCAGAACCTGCCCGATGGAAAGTTCGTGAGGGTTATCGCTCAAGACATCGTAGTTGGACCATAAAAGCGTTTCCGGTGAGATATCAAAGCGCTGGGCGATGCTGAACACCGAATCCCCTTCTGTTACCGTATACTCAATGGCTTCGGTTCGCAAGCTTGAATCAATTTCCGTGTGCGTGTTCGGCTCCCGGATAAGCGCCGCTTCGGTTGGGGAAAGCGTAAACTGCGGCGTGCTTTGCAGATGACCGACGCTCTCGTTCGCTGTATTGTTTGGGGCGGCGCTGAGCTGCGGCGAATTACTTTCGGCCATAGACCTGGCAATTTTTGGCTGCCAGGCCAACACTGAAACCAGGCCGCCGCAAATGAGGGCCGTGAAAACCCAGGATATCCAATTCTTGTGCCTTAAACCGCCCCCAGTTTGGCTTGTGTTATGTTCTTTCATGCCTGTTCTTTCTATTCCTTTCTGACCGCTTAGTTATCGGTCAGACTCTCAAGAAACTCCGCGTTCGTTTTTGATTTTTCCATGCGCTGCAGGATGGCTTCGGTTGCCACAGCGGTATCCATGCCGGCGCCCTGCGGTGGGTTGGCAACCATCTGCAGGTACATACGCCGCATCAGCCAGGCTCTTTGCAGGGTCTCACGCGGAAGCAGTAAATCTTCACGCCGGGTTGAAGACCTTTCAATGTCGATGGCAGGGAAAATCCGGCGCTCCTGCAGGCGGCGTGAGAGGTGAAGCTCCATATTGCCGGTGCCCTTGAATTCTTCATAGACCACGTCATCCAAACGCGAACCGGTATCGACCAAAGCCGTCGCGATAATCGTCAGACTGCCCCCGTCCTCAAGGTTGCGTGCCGCTCCGAAGAAACGCTTTGGCGGATAGAGCGCTGAAGGATCCATACCGCCAGACAGCGTGCGCCCGGAAGGGTTGACGACCATATTGTACGCGCGGGCCAGGCGGGTCAGTGAATCCATCAGGATAACCACATTAAGGCCGTTTTCGACCAGGCGTTTGGCGCGGTCCAAGGCGATTTCGGCCATGCGCACGTGCGCATTGACCGGTTCGTCAAAGGTGCTGGCAACTACTTCCGCCTCAACCGAGCGGTCCATATCCGTCACTTCTTCCGGGCGTTCCCCAATCAGGGACATAATCTGACGAACTTCAGGATGGTTAACCGCGATTGCGTTCGCGATGTCTTTCAGGATGGTCGTCTTGCCAGCTTTGGGTGGGGAAACAATCATCGCGCGTTGACCGCCGCCAATCGGGGCGATCAGGTTAATCAGGCGCGTGGAGAGGTTCTTCGGGTCGTGTTCCAGGTTGAGGTGATAATCCGGGAAAATTGGGGTCAGCGCCTCAAAACGAACGCGTTTGCGCGCCTCATCCGGAGAGAGCCCGTTGATAGACTCAACCTTCAGCAGCCCATAATGCCGTTCCGATTCCCGCGGGGGGCGTACATGGCCAATGACCAGGTCGCCTGAGCGCAGGTCATAACGGCGCAGCTGTGCCTGCGACACATAGACGTCTTCCGGTCCAATTCGATAATTGGAACGTAAGAAACCAATCCCTTCATTCATGATCTCCAGGACGCCTCCTCGCATTTCCAGACCTTCCTGCTCCGCCAAAACCTGGGCGATTTTTACAACCAGCCCTTCACGTTTCAGGCGGATAGGCTTCGGAAAGTTGAGATCTTCCGCGATTCGCCGCAATTCATTGAGAGATTTCTTGTCAAGTTCAAAGATGTCCATATTTTCCTTTGAAATATTAATTTAGAGCAGAGCGTGGAGCGAAGCGCGCCAATTACCCGACGATGATGGATGATTCAAGCAGATTTGTGGTTGATGAATTATTATCATTTTAAAATAAAGACGGGATTTCGCTCTGAACGATAAAGAGCCAAAAACTTTCTGATTTCCTTGATGATTGTATTTGTGATTATATCAGGTTTCAAAAAACACGCAATCCTTATTGTCAAGGTTCGTATAAACCGGATTTTATCCCCGCGAAACCCGCCGGAAAGTTTGCTAAGAACATTTATGCTATAATTTTCTGGAACAATTCAGCCCTCGGAGGAGCTATGGCGACGAGCGCCAAAACCAAACCCAAAAAAACCACCGCGAAGACGCCCGCGAAACGAACAAGCGCTGCGAAGTCGACGCGCCAAAGCTCGTCTGCCCGGGGAAGGAAGCCGGCTGCCAAGACCAGCCGCGGCAGTACCTCTGCCCGCAAGCCAAATCTCAGGTCAGCGTCTTTCACCATCTCCCCCGAACGCCGCGTGGATATCATCGGTATCGTACTGGTTGTCATTGGCGCGCTGACGCTCCTGAGTCTGATTATCGGCAAATCGGGCATTCTCTCCAGATGGTGGACCGATATCCTGTTCAAGTCCACCGGTTGGGGCGCGTACGCTATTCCTGTCATTCTGATTATCGCTGGCGCCTGGTCGCTGCTGCGCAATCTGGATAGCCTCCCGGAACTCACGGGCGAACGCGTCATTGGTATGGTCCTCGCCTTTTTTAACATGCTGGGTTGGTTCCAGTTGTTTGGTGGGGATTTCAGCGGCGGCACAGCCGGCCGCCAAATCCTGAACACCCTCACGCGCTGGTTTGGTAAGCCCGGAGCTGTCATTTGGCTGTTAGCCTGGTTCCTTATCTCGCTCGTTCTCCTTCTGGATTTATCCATGTCGGACCTTACGCTTTGGCTGGCCGAGCGCCTGAAAGACAGCCGCGCGCGCTTTGCCCGCTATATCCAATGCAAAGCTGCCACTCTTCAGGCAAAACGCACTGCCAGCGCGCAGTATCCAGGCGAAGAATCCGCTGAGATTCCATTATCGCCCGACCCTTCTCCCAAGCTGGCTCCCGCCCCTGCCGCGCAAACCTCCAGTCAACCAGCCGGCACGGCGCACACCTGGGTCCTGCCCGACCCCGAGGATATCCTGATGCCAGCTCCTGCCCAGCCGCCCGACCAGGAAAATGACCAGGACCGCGCCCGCGTCATCGAAGAAACGCTGCGCTCCTTCAACACCCCCTCCCATGTCGTGGAAATCAGGCGCGGGCCGGCTGTCACCCTGTTTGGGGTCGAGCCGGACTTTGTGGAAACGCGCGGCAGCCGGAAGCGGGTGCGGGTCAGCAACATCGTCAGCCTCTCCAATGACCTGGCGCTGGCGCTTAAAGCGTCGCGAATTCGCGTGCAAGCGCCCGTCCCCGGTCGGGGTTATATCGGGATTGAAGTACCCAACAGCCAGATTTCCGTGGTTTCATTGCAAGACGTCATCCAAAGTTCCGGATACATGACCAATCCGAACCCGCTCAAGTTCGCGTTGGGCAAAACCGTGGCTGGACAAGCCTTTACGGCGAACCTGGCGGATATGCCGCATCTACTTATCGCGGGCACAACCGGATCAGGAAAATCGGTTTGCGTGAATTCCATGTTAGCGTCCTATTTGCTCACGCTCACCCCCGATCAAATCCGTTTCGTAATGGTAGACCCCAAGCGGGTTGAACTGACCGGTTATAACGGCATCCCTCATTTACTCGCGCCGGTCATCGTCGACGCGGAAAAAGTGGTTGACGCCCTGCAGTGGATGCAGCGTGAAATGGATTTACGCTACCGCGTCTTCTCCGAAGCCCACGCCCGCAACATAACCGAATACAACGCCATCCAAAGCGCCGCCGGCAAAAAAACCCTCCCTTATATCCTGGTTTTCATCGATGAGCTTGCGGATTTGATGCTGACCGCGCCAACCAGAACCGAACAGCTGCTCACCCGGCTGGCGCAGCTGGCGCGCGCCACCGGAATCCATCTGATTCTCGCCACCCAACGCCCTTCAGTCGAGGTCATCACGGGTCTCATCAAAGCTAACTTTCCCGCGCGCATCGCGTTCGCCGTCGCTTCAGGCATCGACAGCCGCGTAATCCTGGATCAGGTCGGCGCGGAAACCCTGCTTGGGAAAGGCGACATGCTCTTCCAGGCGCCGGATTCCCCCGCGCCGGTTCGTTTGCAGGGCACCTTTGTTTCTGAAATGGAGTTAAACAACTTGGTAGAATTTTGGAGAAACCAAGCCTTGCAAAGACCAGGGGAGGAGCGCCCGGACGTTGCGGTTTTCAAGTCCCAATCCAGACCGCCCCTGGTAGATGACGTTTTGGTTCAACAACCCTTGTGGGAAGAAATGCAGAAGAACAGCGGTGAAGACGCGCTGACCACGGAAGTCATCCGCATTATCCGCCGCGAAGGCAGAGCGTCTGTGTCGCTGCTGCAGCGTAAACTGCGGATCGGCTATTCCCGCGCCGCGCGCATTATTGAGAATTTGGAAGAGCAGGGGATTGTTGGACCTCCAGACCCCAAAACAGGCGTGCGTGAAGTTTTGGATTACGGTGAATACGGTCCGCTTAATGAAGATTGACCCGAAATATCGCCAGAAGACCAGTCCGCGCAGGTTAAGGCTTGCTTTTTCACGACACTTAGCCTCCGCAAATTTGCTGGGTTGCAAAAGCAGATATTGTCTACTATAATCAATTCCAAATTTTATGGTGGAGTAATTTATTCATGAGTGACAATGACGATGTAAGCAAGCAGGAGACGCCGGAAGAGAACGAACCTCTGACAATGGAACAAATGGGGGATCTGCTCGAATCCAACCTCAATATCGACTTCCCCAAAGCCGGGGAAATTCGGGACGGCATCATTGCCAGTATCGGCGATAACCAGATACTGGTCAGCGTTGGCGCCAAATCCGAAGGTATCATTTCCGGAAAAGAATACGAAAGCATCCCTGCTGATTTTCTTTTGACTATGGCCGTTGGACAGGCTATCCCGGTCTATGTGGTTACTCCGGAAGATCAAAATGGTAATTTGGTCCTCTCTTTCATCCGCGCCGTGGAAGAACAAAGCTGGCTGGACGCAGAGGAAATGAAGGCATCTGGTGTCAGCTTCGAATCCGAAATCGTGGGCTACAACAAAGGCGGTTTGCTTGTGCCGCTGAGCACTATCCGCGGTTTTATCCCTGCCTCCCAACTAAGCCTCAGCCGCAGGTCAGAAATCACCGGTGAGACCCCCGAGGAGAAATACAAGGCGATGATTGGCGAAAAGGTGCAGTGCTGCGTGATTGAAGTAGACCGCGAGCGCCATCGTCTGATTCTTAGCGAACGCGCTGCCAGCACCGAAACCCGCGATATGGTTCGCGAGAAAATCCTGGACAGCCTGAAAGAAGGCGACGTCCGCACCGGCCGCGTTACCAGCCTGGCCGATTTCGGCGCCTTCGTCAATATTGGCGGCGCGGATGGGCTCGTGCATGTCTCAGAAATTTCTTACGACCGCATCACCCACCCAAGCGAGGCGCTCAAGGTTGGCGATGAAGTGAAGGTGAAAATCATTAGCATCGACAAAGAGCGCCGCCGAATCGGCCTTTCCATCCGCCAACTGCAAAATGACCCCTGGTCCACCCAGGTCAACGCCCTGAAAGTCGGTCAGCTTGTGGAAGGTGAAATCACCCGGCTTACCAACTTTGGCGCGTTCGCCAAATTGAATATTCCTGGCGATATGGAAGGACTTATTCATATTTCTGAGCTTAGCGATAAGCGCGTAGACCATCCCAAGGAAATCCTGAAGGTTGGCGACCGCGTCGCGCTGCGCATCCTGCGTATTGAGGAAGAAAACCGCCGTATCGGTTTGAGCATGCGTCGTGTGGATTCTCCCCAGTATGCCGACCAGGACTGGAAGTCCTTGGCGCAGGATTTGGACGTGGTAAGTTCCTCTTCGGGTGAGGCGCTAGGCGATATCGTCGGAGAAATCTCCCAATCCGTATCGGCGGCAGCCCCCGAGGAAAGCGCTCCGGCGGAAGAAAGCCCGGTCGAGGCAGCCCCCGAAGAAAACGCTCCGGTGGAAGAAAGCCCGGCAGAAGAGACCCCTTCCGCCGAAGAACCCCAGGCGTAAGTATTTGACCCTTTGGCGCCGGAGTATCAGCTATTCCGGCGCTTTTTCTTTTCTATGAACTGGTTCATTGACGCGCATGAAGATTTAGCCTGGAATATGGCCTGTTTCGGTCGGGATTATTCGCGTTCCGCGTTTCAGACCCGCCGAACTGAGCAAGGCACACTGATACCCGCCTACACCGGCGATACCATGCTCGGCTGGCCTGAATATAACCAGGCAAAAGTCGCGCTGATCTTTGGCACTTTGTTTGTCACGCCTGCCCGCCCCGGGCGCATAGACCCCCTGGATACCCAGTATTACGCCAGCCCTGCCGAAGCTAACCGGCTGGCGTGGAACCAGCTCGGCAGTTACCGGCGTTTGTGTGAACAGAAGCCGCACGCCTTCCGGTTGATTGGGACGCAAACCGAACTTACCCTACACCTGACAAACTGGCTCGATAACCCGCCCAAAGAAAACGGTTCGGGTTATTTGCCCGTCGGTCTCATTCCCTTGATGGAAGGCGCGGAAGGCATCCTTAGCCTGGATGAGCTTCCGCGTTGGTGGGACGCCGGCTTGCGAATTATCGGACCGGCCTGGGCGGGTACGCGGTTTTGCGGCGGCACCCACGAACCAGGCCCGCTGACCACTGAAGGAAAAGCGCTGCTCAACGCGATGGCAGAGCTCGGTTTCATCCTGGACCTTTCGCATATGGACGCCGCGGCCGCGTTTCAGGCCTTGGAAAGCTATGAGGGAATTATCATCGCCAGCCACGCCAATGCCAGCCGGCTTGTTCAGGCCTACAGCGGCAACCGTTTGTTGGATGATGACCTGATTCGCGCCATGTTTGAACGGGATGTCGTCATCGGAACGGTGCCGTTTAACAACTTCCTTAAGGCGGACTGGGGAAAGAGCGGCGGCCGCCAAACCATCAGCCTGAGCATGCTGGCAGACCAAATTGATTACCTCTGTCAGATGGCCGGCGACGCGGCGCACGTGGGGATTGGCACGGATTTTGACGGCGGTTTTGGTTTGCAATCCTCCCCGAAAGAGTTGGATTCTATCGCCGACCTGCCCAAACTGCTGCCCTTCCTGAGCGCCAAAGGATATGCCCAATCGCAGCTTGAAGCAATTGCCCACGGGAATTTTTTACGTGTGTTACAATCTGCGTTACCGCGCTGATCAATGAAAGGCCAAACCCGAATTGGAACAAAATTGCCCACCCGCCAACCCGAATATCCCGCCGAAACCCAACAATAAACAAAATGGATATTCCCGGTTTCGCGCCCGTTTTGGTTTGACGCTCTTAGTGGTCGGTTTCATCATTTTTCTGATTGGTGCGAAGCCGGAAGTTTTCGGGCTTAATCGCGGAGTTTCAATTGGTTTCGTACAGATTATCGTCATCCTTCTGGGTCTGGGAATATTGACCTGGGGCGGCGTGCTCGCGCTGCTTGCTTTATGGGGGAAAAACACCAAATCCCTTCTGGCGGATTTCGGCACCCGCACCATCGCCACCGGTTATGTGATTTGCTTTTTCACCGCCCTGGCAGACGCGTTTGGTTTTGGCACCAACCCCATGCCCGATGTTTTTTTGGGCAAGCTGCAATCGCAGGGTCTCATCATAGGTATGCTGCTTATCGGGTTTGGCTTGCTGATGCTGCCGCCTTATCATCACAACCAGCTCTGAACCGATATTGAAACAGCTAAAACACCCTTCTCTCATCAGCTAACATGAACAATTCACTCGTCACATTTCAACTGGACAACGGCTTAAGGCTGTTGATACGCGAGATTCACACCGCGCCCATCGTCAGCTGTTGGGTTTGGTATGGGATTGGCTCCCGCAACGAACTGCCCGGCAAGACTGGCCTCAGTCACTGGGTTGAACACATGCAGTTCAAAGGCACAGCCCAGCGTTCCGCTTCGTGGATGGACCACAGCATCGCCCGCCTGGGCGGGCATTGGAACGCCTTCACAAGCCCGGACTGGACCACCTATTTTGAGACGCTGCCCGCCAACGCGCTGGAAACCGCTCTGGCGCTGGAGGCTGACCGCATGCGCGGCAGCTTGTTTGAACCCGGCGAGGTGGAGACTGAAAGGACAGTGATTCTTTCGGAACGCGAAGGTATGGAGAATGAGCCGCTCTTCCGGCTGAATGAGGCCGTTCAGCTGCGCGCATTTCAGCGGCATCCCTACCGCAACGAGGTCATCGGCGCAAAAGAAGACCTGCTCGCCCTGACTCGCGAAGACCTGTACGGACATTACCAGAACTACTATCAGCCGGCCAACGCGCTGGTCTGCCTGGCAGGTGATATCAACCCGGAAAAAGCGTTTGCGCTCACCCGCCAGTATTTCGGACACCTGGAGTCTGAGCCCGCGGACAAACTTATCCCCACGCCAGAAGATGACCTCCCCGCCTTCGACAGGGTAGACTTGAGTGGACCCGGCGACGCGACTTTTGTTGAAGTTGCCTGGCGGGCGCCAAAAGCAGACAGCGAGGACTTCTTTGCCTTTACCATTTTGGAAAGCCTGCTGACCGGACCTTCCAGCCTGAACATGTTTGGCGGCGGCGGCATAAGCAATCGCACCAGCCGCCTCTACCTCGCCCTGGTGGAAAAAGAGCTCGCGGTAAGTGTCGGGGGCAACCTGAACGCGAACGTGGACCCGGGCAGCTTTACAATAAACCTGACCAAACACCCCGCCCGCAGCGTCCGCAGGCTGCTCTCCGCGCTTGACGCTCAAATTGAAATAATCCAGTCCGAGCCAATAACCCAGGCGGAGATTGACCGCGCCGTGAAGCAAGCCAAAGCCTTGTTTGCCTATGGCAGCGACAATATCACCAACCAGGCCTTCTGGATGGGATATGCCAACAGTTTCGCCGATTATTCCTGGTTTGCCGAATATGTGGAGCGGCTTGCCGCGGTTTCGCCAGAGCAGGTAAGAAACACAGCCGGCAAATACTTGCGTCCGGACGCGCGCGTGATTGGGGTCTATACACCAAACGGAACGGGCGGCGCGAATGACTGAAATGTCCTTTTCCACTGTATCCTTGCCTGGTCCGGATGATATCACCCGCCAAAGCTTCGCCAACGGCTCTGTTTTGCTGACGCGCCCGAATATGAGCAGCCCGGCAGTCGCCATCCGCGCCTATCTTCCGCCCGGAACATCAGCCGAACGTCCCGGAAAATACGGCACCGCCAACTTCATGACCAGCATGCTCACCGCCGGCACCCAGCGGCTAACCTTCCGGGAACTTCACAATCAAATTGAGACAATGGGCGCCTCCTTCAGCATCGGCTCGGGCGGTTTGGCCACCTCCTTCGCCGGCCAATGCCTGCGGGAAGATTTACCGCGCTTTCTGGCTCTCATTCGCGAAATACTCTCAGAACCCGCCTTTCCGGACAAACAATTCCAGCGCGTAAAAATCCAACTGCTCACGACCTTGGCCATCCAGGCGCAAGACACCGCTGAGATGGCCGACCAGGCGTTTGACCGCGCTATCTATCGCGACCATCCCTACGCCATTCCCGACCTGGGCTTTGCGCCAATTCTGCAGCTCATCACCCGCGAAGACCTGCAAGAGTTCCACCAGCGCCTGATGGGACCCAAAGGCATGGTAGTTGCCATCTGCGGAGGCGTGCAGCCGGAAGAAGCCCTGGAAGCCTATGCGCAAACCTTGGGCGCCTATGAGAATCCAAACCAGCAGCCCCAACCCGATTTACCTCCGGTGGAACCCCTGCGCGGCATCGTCCGTAAGCACGTCCTCCTGGAGGAAAAAAGCCAGACTGACCTGGTTCTGGGCACGTTCGCGCCAAAGACCATAGGCCCGGACTACCTCGCGGCGCAGCTGGGCAACGAGATTCTCGGTCAGTTTGGAATGATGGGACGTATCGGAGAAGCTGTGCGAGAGAAAGCCGGCCTGGCGTATTACGCCCAATCCGAGCTTGGCAGCGGGTTGGGGCCAACTACCTGGCAGGTATTTGCCGGCGTAAACCCGAAAAATCTGAAAAAAGCCATTGCCCTGATCCTGGAAGAACTCAAACGCTTCAGCACGGAGCTTGTAAGCGAAGAAGAACTTGCCGATGTGCGCTCCGCGTTGGTCGGTCGTCTGCCGCTCTCGCTGGAGACCAATGCCGGCACCGCCAGCGCGCTGCTCAACCTTGAGCGCTATCAACGCGACCTGGACTACATCCGCCAGCTGCCCGGTAAATTCGCGGCAGTCACGCGTGAGGATATCTTGCGCGTCGCCCAAACTTATTGGCAGCTGGATAATCTGGTTATCGCCTCTGCGGGGGTGGCGCTTTCATGATTAAATGCGGCGCGGATATCGTCAGAATTGATCGGCTGGACACAATAAACCCGACAATTCGCGCGCGTTTCATCCGGCGGGTGTTCACTCCCCGCGAGCTGGCACAGGCAGGCACAGAAAGCGAAGCGCTGGCGGGCTTGTTCGCCGCCAAAGAGGCGGTATCCAAAGCTTTGGGGACAGGCATTGGAAAGGTGAGCTGGCAAAGCATTGAGATTATCCACGCACAAAGCGGAGAACCCGCGCTTCATCTGCATGATGAAGCCCTGAAAGCTGCCCTCGCGCGCGGTCTCACGGAATGGGCGGTCTCCATCACGCATGACGGCGGGCTGGCGCTGGCGTTCGTCGTCGCCCGGGGCTAAGCAGCACCTTTTATGAAAATCCTCGCCCTTAGTGACGTGGAACTGCCCGCGGTCTACAGCACCCGCATCCGCGAGCGCTTCCCGGATGCCGCGCTCGTTATCAGCTGCGGCGATCTTCCGTACTATTACCTGGAATATGTACTTTCCGCTCTGGATATCCCGCTCTATTATGTGCACGGCAACCATGTCACCGAGATAACGCAAGATGATGGGGAAACGCGCGCCGAACCCTGGGGCGCGATTAACCTTCACCGCAAGGTGATTTACGACCGCAAGCTGGATTTAGCCCTTGCCGGGATAGAAGGTTCTCTGCGCTACAGTCATAAACCCCACCAATACTCACAGGCGCGTATGTGGTGGATGGTCCTGGGTTTGGTTCCGGGTTTACTGCTGAACAAACTGCTGCACGGGCGCTACCTGGATATTTTCGTCACGCACAGCGCCCCGGAAAACATTCAGGATGACACCGACCTGCCGCACCGAGGTATCGCCGCGTTCCGTTGGTTGATTAAAACCTTCAAACCGCGTCTGCATCTGCACGGACACGTCCATCTCTACACCCCCATCAAGCCCTGGAAAACCCGTTTTCATCAGACCCTGGTCGTGAATGCTTACGGCTTCCGGGAGATTCCCTGGCCGCTCCCCAAAGACTGGTAAGGCACTCAGCCCAAAGGCAGGGCATACAGCGGGATTAACATCTCCAGGCGGTGCAGCCCGCCGTGCCTGCCTTGCATCACGTTTGGCTTCTCGGGCCACCATAGATACGCGTCCTCGTGTGGAACCGCGATTAAATCTCCCAGCCGCTCGCGCAGCTCGGGGTGCTCCGCGCCAATCCCAAACAAACGCATGGACAGCGCCTCATCCATGGTCAGCAGGCTGAACTTGCCGGGCCAGGCGTTCGCGAAGTAAGCCCGCACCGCGGCTTCCATGCCGGGTTTGACAAACAGGAAAGGCAGCCGTCCTTCGCAGGTTGGAAGCATCCGCAGCATATTCACCAGCTCCGGATGATTGCCCAGGTTGTATTTACCGCAGACAGGCGTGGCGATGGCTCCGTGGTCGGCGGTCAGCAGCAGCAGTGTTTTTTCGCGGACCTTGTTTTCTAATCCGTCCAGAAAATTGACTTCCAACGAGCGGCTTAAATCAGCAAACTGATTATCCACCCGAAGGTCATTCGGTCCATATCGGTGAATAAGCGAATCAAGCGTGCTCCAATAGACATAACAATAGCGCGACCCACGGGTGGGGGTGTTGAGGATGTCGCGCAGGTTTGCCCACATATCGCTTTCTGCCACATACCCGTGCACGCTGATTTTTTCCAGATGCATCCGGGAAAGCCCGGATCCGAGAATGGAAGCGGGCAGAAAGGCGTGGCTTTCGATTCCCCGCCCGGCAAACCGCGCTCCCAGCGTCGGAATTCCCAGGAAGTTTTCGGCCGTAAAGCCAGCCTTCGCCAGGCTCCCGACGTCTCCAAAATAGGCGGCTGGCATGTGCAGAATAGTATTTATCACCATGCTGTAGCGCTTCAGCCAAAGCTCATAACCAATGTAACCGTGTTCGGCTGGTTCAGTTCCAGTCCAGAGGGTGGTCAGCGCGGTCGCGGTTGTGCTGGGGCTGATGCTGGTGAGCGGGAACAAGCTGGCGCGGGGCAGGTTTTCTTTCCAGAAATCCGCCTTCCCCGCGGACATCAAGCGCAGCAAGTGCTCATACCCCAGGGCGTCCACCAGGAGCACAATCACATTGCGGTAAGCTCCGCCTAATTTCTCCAAAATCACAGGGCTGAGCGGAGGGGAACTCAGTTCCGGCCCACCCAAAAGCCTGCTAACGGTTCCTGGGAGGTTGACCAGGGAATGCCCGGTCTGGTTGGGTAAAACGAGCGAGTCCCCATCCGCCAGCGGGCCATTCCGCCGGGCAAGCAGCTGGGGAAGGACGGCGTCTTTGTAATCAGGCATGGTGTTCTCCGTTCGGGCAAGGGTTCAGGTTAACACAGGCATCGGCAGCCAACCAAAACAGGTTCTCACGAATTTCGGTACGGCTGTGCCAGTCGCGATGGTCCCAGCCTTCCGCCTGGACCAGGTCACCGCCATAGAGCAGCATGCCAAAGCGTACCCCGCGAAAGCGTGCCACGGCCATAAAGGCGGCCGCTTCCATCTCCACGGCCAGGCAGCCCTCTGCCCTGTATTTGCGCACTTTACCGGGTGTTTCACGATAAAACGCGTCGGTCGTCCAGGTTTTGGTCAGTTCATACGCGACGCCCCGGCCGCGCAGGGTTGTTTCAATCGCGCGCACGGCGTCCGCGTCTGCCAGCACCTCCCTGGCAGGTGGGAGATAGTGATACGAGGTGCCTTCGCCGCGAATAGCGGCTGTCGGCACCAGCAAATGCCCGACAGCGATGGATTTATCCAGCGCGCCGCAGCTGCCGCAGCCGATAAAGGCGCGCGCTCCCATCGCGATGACTTCATCCATCAGGCCGGCTGCCAGCGGAGCCCCCACCCCGGGGAAGAAAAACGCCAGCCGCTCGCCTTTCAGCTCAATTTCGTAAATCGGATGTTCCCCGCCCTCAGAGGATATGCTGGCAAGCTTTTTGGCTTGGTGTTCCCGGGCCACTTTTTCAATAACCTCTCTGAAATAACAGATTACCGCGCGCTCCGGGAAGCCGTCTGGGAATTCCTTTTTGGGAGGTGAGATGATTGCATCCCGGTCGGGGTCAAAATCGAGGATAGGGAACTCAGAAAAGTCCATTACAAGTCTCCTTGCGATATCCAGGTGATATCCGGCAAACCCGCGAACCGCGTTTGCATGACGCGATACGCCTGCGGGTTGTTGTCAATCAGGATGAAACGCCGGCCTAAATTCAGGCAAGCCTGCCCGGTTGTGCCGCTGCCGGCGAAAAAGTCCAGCACCAGGTCGCCGGGGTTGGATGAAGCGCGCAGGATGCGTTCTAAAATCGCGACGGGTTTTTGGGTGGGGTAACCGGTTCTTTCGCGGCTGTTTGTGCCAACAATGGTGTGCCACCAGGTGTCGGTGGGGAGTTTTCCCTTTTCGGCTTTTTCTTTCCCGACCAGTCCGGGCGCCATATACGGCTCGCGGTCAATCGCCTCGCGATTAAAGACATAATTTTCCGCGTCTTTTACATAAAAGAAAATGTTGTCGTGTTTGGCGGGCCATCTGTCCTTTGCCCGCCCGCCGAAATCATACGCCCAGATAATTTCATTCAGAAAATTTTCCCGCCCGAAAATGCGGTCGAGCATGATTTTGCAGTAATGCGCTTCGCGGTAATCAATATGAAAATAAAAGCTGCCGCTCGGTTTTAGCAGACGGTATGCTTCCCGCATCCGCGGGAGCAAAAACGCCTCATAGTCGTTAAACGAATCCCGGTAAGCCTGCTCGGAAAGGACTTCCGTCCGGTAGCTGTTTTCCCCAAAACCCACCCGGTCGCCGTTCTCATCCCGAACGGTCTTCAAACGCCTTCGCGCCTGAACTTTGCCGGTGTTGAATGGAGGGTCTATGTAGATTAAATCCACCGATTCATCCGGCATACCCCGCAAAATTGACAGGTTATCGCCCAAATAAATGTGATTATTCACCGGTGTCGGGTCTCCTCTGGTTGGCTGCTGCTCACGCGGTTTCAGTCAGGTCCGATGTGCAATTCGGGCAGCGAACGGCTTTCACCGGGATTTTTGTTTGGCAGAAGGGGCAAAGTTTTTCAGTCTCCTCATCCTCCGCGAGCGTTTCACCCTTTTTTAACTTGGAAGCCCCCTCCTTCAGCTCCTGCAAACCTTTAACCAGCAGAAAAGCACTGAGAGCAATAATCACAAAATTCAGAGTGGTGGTCAAAAAGCTCCCATAAGCCAGCACTACCGCGCCCTGCTCTTTGGCAGCGGCGAGGGTGGTATGCGGCGACAGTTGAACCGCCTTGCGATTTAATTGAATGTAAAGGTCCGAAAAGTTCACTTTGCCCAATAGCAAACCCAATGGCGGCATCAACAGATCATTAACCATGCCATTGACGACCGCGCCAAACGCGCCGCCAATAATCACGCCAATCGCCAGGTCCAGGGCATTGCCTTTCATCACAAACTTCTTGAATTCTTCGAATATCTTCTTCATGCCGCGCTCCAAAAGAAACTTTATCCGATTATAACCGCTGCCGGCTTTCAAAAACTGTTCCCGCTTACTCTGGTTTACTGTATAATGGATAAAGTCAATATCAAAGAAAAGAGGATATCATGGACGACAATACCAACAACATCCCGCCAGTCACACCCGAAGACGCCTCACAACCTCTTGAAGGTGAATGGAAAGAAGTCAGTTCCGCTTCCGCTGAAGAATGGAGTAAAGAAATTCCAGCCGAGCCAGTGCCGCCGGCTGCGCCCGCCGCGGCAGATGATCCCGGACGTTGGTCCGGCGAGCTCTACACCCCCGGAGCAGAAACCCCGCAGGAAGTTCCTCCTGCCGCGCCGGCGGAATCCGTAGTCGTAGATATTCCCCCGGCAGGAACCAGCGCTGGCGCCGCCGCGCCCGAAAAGAAAAAATTCCCGGTATGGGCGATTGTGCTGATTGTCATTCTGGTGCTGCTGCTTTGCTGCGTTTGCCCGATTTTGATTTGGGCAAGTATTCTTTCCTCAAATTATTTCACGCACACACTCGGATTGCTGTTGTTAATCTAAGCGCGTTTACTTGACGAAACGGCTGACTTTTCGGTCAGCCGATTCGTCATTATTAACCCGAGTGCGCCTCGCGGCCTTGCAGGGCTAAGCCTAATTTTTATCAACAAACTGCCCCTAAAGGGCAGTTAATTATTCCCCAGGGAAATCAGACGGCTGCGTGCGCTTCCAGGCATCCGTCAACCGCCCCCATTCCGCGATGCTGAGGGTCTCAGCGCGCCGCCGCGGGTCTATCCCCGCCGCCGTGAGCAAGCTCTCGGCCTGTACAGCAGGCAGCCCCAGGCCGGCTGAAAGTGTGTTGCGCAGCGTTTTGCGCTTTTGCGAAAAGCCAGCGCGCGCCAGTCTGAAGAAGGTATCCAGCTCTTCTGTAGCGATGAGCGGTTGTGGATAAAGTGTTATGCTAAGTACCGCCGAATCCACATCCGGCGCGGGGTAAAAGCACCCGGCAGCGATGCGCGCTTGGATGCGCGGCACGCCAAAAACTTGTACGGACAGCGCGAGCAGGCTGAACTTGCCATCTTTGGCGCAAATTCGCTCCGCCACTTCCTGCTGCACGGTCAGCACGATGCGCGCGGGTCGGTTTTGGGTTTCCAGCAGACGGCGAATAATTGCGGAACTGATGTAGTAGGGGATATTCGCCACGACGAGATAAGCTTCGCCCAGGTTCAGCTCTTCAGGCGGGATTTTGAGGATGTCGCCTTCCACTATCTGAACGTTATCATATTCACTAACCGCCTCGGTAAGCGGGGCAATCAGACCGCGGTCAATTTCCACTGCGATAACCCGCCGGACAGTTTGCGCCAACAAAACGGTCAGGCTGCCCAACCCCGCGCCGATTTCAAGGACGGTATCCTCCGGGCTTAGCCCGGCAGCCTGCATAACCTTATCCAGCCCGCTGGGGTCTATCAGAAAGTTTTGCCCGAGCGATTTTTTCGGCTGCAGCCCATACTCGCGCAGCAGGGCAGGCGCGTTCAGATATCGGCGCGTCACGGCAGCACCACCGGAATGAATCCCGAAACTGGCGTCAGAAAGTAGAGCGTGGTCCAGAAGTGCCAGCTTTCGTAGTTATTATCGTCAAAACCAAGGTCAATCCAATACCTGCCAGGAATGCCGCCGCCAGTATCCGCGATGATTCCCCGCCCATATCCCGGCACGTAAACCGGCTGCATTTTCATCCCCCGATACCAGCTGAGCGTCACGGCAATAATCCCTTTGGTCAGTGGTATTCCCGACGCTGTGCCCGTGTGCCCGCCTTGCGAGCTGGGTTTATACGAGGTGGCATACACGCTGACCTTGCGCCAATACTCAATCGTTTCGCCATTAATCGTCTCGGTGCGAACCACTACTTTGGTGCCCCGTCCCAAGACTCCGTCTTCAGGATCGCTGGCTTTCCAGGGTCCGTCCGTCTGGCGTGTTTTTTCGACCCCATCCTCCAGCAGTAAGCGGTCTCGGGTGACCACCAGGCCAATTTGCCCCGGCACAAGTACTGAAATCGTATCCAGCTCGGCTTCGGGGTCGTCTTCATAGCTGTTGTTGTAAGCCGTCTCTTCCGTCTGCAGCAGGATTTCTTCGCTCACCCGCACTATCCGGACTTGCCCATCAGCCGGTACGGGTTGGCTCTCATCCGGTACGGCATAATCCAGGTTTTGGAGGGGCAGTCCAAGATCGCGCAGGGCGCCGCCAACACTCTCCGCCGCGCTCAGGCCGGAATACTGCTGCCCGCCGACCCGCACATTAATCTCGCGCGCCAGTCGCACGCTGATGGTATTTTCGGCGGTTAAAACCGAATCCAAAGGCTGCGAAAGCGCGTCTTCGGGGCGCAAGCTGATTCCAGCTTCATCCAGCGCGCCGCCCAGAGTCTCTTGCTGGGTGAAAAAGCTGAGGGTTTCCGCCGCGAACTGCAAAACCACCTTTTTGGCAGGCACAAACTCCAAACTCAGGGGTTCACCCGGGGGCAAAGGCTCGTCCGGGCGCAGGGGCTCAGAATTCCAAAGGAGGATATCCCGAGGGTACCAATCCAAACCGGCTTCAGCCAACAGGTTCGCCGGCAGGGTTTCCGCGGAGAGCAAAGTCCGTACCTCGCTGCCGACCTGAATACTGACCGGACGCGCCTGGTTGAGGATGATTGTTGTGTGGGTCAGGTTCAACTTGGCAGGCGCGGGGAAAATCTCATCCGCCGGCTGCCAATCGTAGCCGGCTGCCCGCAGCAGCTGACCGGAAGTGAGCGCCCAACCGCGCAGTTCCCGTTGGGCGCCGTTCACGAGCAGAGTATAGTCTCCAAAAAACTGGGCGAGAATCAACACAAGCCCTGCCAGTACCAGCAGCGCGGATATCCAAAGCAGTCGAATCGCCGGTCTTTTTGAGGCTTTGTTTTGCATCTGTTTTCGCAGTATATCACAGCGGCGCGGGCGTTTATTCCTGGCTGTCCTGCAGTTTGCGCAGCACCCGCATCAGCACGGTCTGCCAATTTTCGTCTTTCAGACCCGCCAGGTTGATCCAGTAGGCGTTTTTGCCAGCCCGGGCCGCCGGATCAACCGCCGGCAGCCCGCGGGAATTGACGCCTTTGGAAAGCGGCGGATAACTGAGTACCAGCTGGTTATTGACGATGCTGATGGATTCCAAGCCGACCTTTTCGCCAAGAATCTTAATTTTCATCTGGAACAACAAATCCTTCACGCCCTGCGGGGGTTCGCCAAAACGGTCAGCGAATTCAATTTCCGTAAGGGTCAGGTCTTCTTCGCTGCGCAGCGAGGCAATCCTGCGGTAAAGCGTCAGGCGCAGTTCCTGGTCGGGAATGTAGCTGGCCGGGATTTCGCTCGAGAGCGGTAATTCTATGTTAATCGTAAGGCTGGACGCGTCGAGCCAGGGCAAGCCGCTTTCCGGTTCGGCTTCCAAACCAGAAGCCGCCCGCAGAGAGCGGACCGCCTGGGATAACAGCCGCGTATAGAGTTGAAAGCCAAGCGCGGCAATATACCCGGATTGACGCGTACCCAGCAAGTCGCCAGCGCCGCGCATTTCGAGGTCGCGCATCGCGATATTGTATCCCGCCCCAAGCTGGGAATTATCCGCCAGCACTTCCAGGCGCTCCTGCCCTTCGGGGGTTGGTTGGTGCCGCGTACTGCGGAACAGGTACGCGAACGCGCGCTGCGCGCCGCGCCCGACCCTGCCGCGCAGTTGATAAAGCTGAGCCAGACCAAAAGTATCCGCCCGGTCGATAATCAGGGTGTTCGCGTTGGGGATGTCCAAGCCAGACTCGATGATGGATGTGCACAAAAGGATATCAAACTGACCGGAGGTGAAGCCGTGCATGACACCCGCCAGCTGCTCTTCGTCCATCTGCCCGTGCGCGATTCCAATGCTGGCTTCCGGCACCAGATTCTGCAGATGGTTATAGACTGCCGGGATGGACTGTACCCGGTTGTGCACAAAGAACACCTGCCCGCCGCGGTCCAACTCGCGGATGACCGCCTCGCGCACGAGCTTTGGTTCGTATGGTCCGATGTGGGTGATAATTGGCAGGCGTTCTTCGGGCGGGGAGTTGATGTTGGAGATATCCCGCACGCCGGTCAGCGCCATATAGAGCGTGCGTGGAATCGGGGTGGCAGTCAGGGTGAGCACATCCACGGAATTGCGCAGCCGTTTAAGGTGTTCCTTGTGCGAGACCCCAAAGCGCTGTTCCTCGTCAATGATCACCAGCCCCAAATCATTGAAAGCCACGTCCGCCGAAATCAGGCGGTGGGTTCCGATGACAATATCCACTTGCTTTTCCGCCAGGCGCTCGATGATGTCTGTTTGTTCTTTTTGGCTGCGAAAGCGCGAAAGCATCTCCACGTTCACCGGGAAGGTTGCCAGCCGTTCACGGAAAGTATCGTAATGCTGCTGTGCCAAAACAGTCGTCGGCACCAACACAGCTACCTGTTTGCCGTCCGCCACCGCCTTAAAAGCCGCCCGCAGCGCCACTTCGGTCTTGCCGTAGCCAACATCTCCGCACAGCAGGCGGTCCATAGGGCGCGGCGACTCCATATCCGCCTTCACCTGCTCAATCGCTTTCAGTTGATCGGGGGTTTCTATGTATGGAAAGCTGGCTTCCAACTCCTGCTGCCAGTCGCTGTCCGCGCCAAAGCGGTGCCCCTCCGAGATTTGGCGCTTGGCATACAGTTCCAACAACTCAGCAGCCACCTCCTGCACCGCCCGGCGCGCGCGCTGCTTGGTTTGCCCCCATTCAGCGCTGCCCAGTCGGTTCAGCGTGGGCGGTCCGCCCTCCGCGCCGATATAACGCGAAAGCCGGTCTGCCTGATGAATTGGGACATAAAGCAGGTCGTTATCTTTATATTGGATGGTCAGATATTCCCGCTGAATGCCGTCGACCGTCGGGCTGAGCAGGCCAACAAACTGACCGATACCGTGGTCCACGTGCACGACCCAATCCCCCGGCTTCAGGTCGCCAAAGACCAATTCCGGCGCTTCGGAAATCACTGGCGCGCGTCGGCGCACCTGCGGGCGCGCCCAGCCGAAAATTTCGCTGTCGGTTATCAGGTTGTAGATTTCGCCATCTTCGCCCTGCAGCACCCAACCACCCGAAAGCGACCCTTCAACAAAGCGCGTCTCGGCTGTATCCGGGGAAACAGCGGGGTTGCCCTCAAGCCAAAGCTGGCGCAAACGGGCAGCCTGGCGTGAGACCACCGTCCACGCCTGACCTTTGCGTTCGAGTTCGTTCAGGTATGCCTGAAAATCCTTCAGCCTGCCCGCAAAACGAGGTCCTGGTTCAAACGCGGCAGCCAGGGGCGTGCCCCCGATGGCGTTGGTATGGCCCAACTCAAGCACCTGCCTCCGCGCGAAGCCGTCTTCAATTTCGGACCAGCTGATATAGGGGATTGGAAAATCAGCCGGCAATATGTTTTGCGCCGCCAAAGCCTGAAAACGGGCGGCAGACTCCTCTTCAATATCATTAACCGCCGCGGTGATGAATTCCTCACCATCCAAAAGGATTAATGCTTTGTCTGGCAGGTAATCCATCAGGCTGGAGGGGTACTGGTAAATCTCGGGCAGATTAAATTCGCTCAAATTCGCGCGGGGAATGCCGCGCTTTTCGGCCGCGCCAGGTAAGGCTTCTGAAGCCGGGAAAATCATCGTTTTTTGAAGCGCGGACGTGGTGCGCTGCGTGGCAGGGTTGAACTGCCGCAAGGTGTCAATCTCATCCCCAAAGAATTCCACGCGTACGGGCAGCGCCTCGGAAGGCGACCAAATATCCAGGATGCCGCCCCGGCGCGAAAACTGACCGCTTTGCACCACAATGTTGCTGTATTGGTAGCCCAGGTCCGCCCAACTCTGGAGCGTCTCTTGCAGGTCGCGGCGGTCGCCCGCGCTCAAACGTTGGGTAGCGCGTAAAAAATCCCGACGGGGAATGGAACGCGTCATCACCGCGCGAATGGGCGCGATGACTACCGGCGGCACAAGATCCGGCTCGCCGCCGGGAATCAGGTACTTAGCCAGTTCTGAATACACACTCAAACGTTCCCGCCGGGTTGAATCCGACCAGGGCAAAGCTTCATAAAAAAGAGGGGTTGGCTCGGGGAAGTAAAAAATCCTCTCTGAGCCCAGCCAGAAGTTCAGTTCGTCAAAGAGGCCCAGCGCGCGGTCGGCGCGGTTGGTAAGCAGGAGAATCGGAACGTTTAGATCCGCGTGTAAGGCTGCCAGGAGCGCCAACCGGGACGCGCGCGGCAAGCCCATCCCAAACCGTCCGGAATCGCGGAACTGACCTTCGGACAGATTCGAAAGCAAATCCTGATAGGCGCTGAGGCCGCTCAGGTATTTTAAAAGCGGGTGCTCAGCCGACTTCACCATTATATTGATTCATCGCCTTTTCGAGGCCCTCCCGCACGAAGCAGAGGGCGGCTAATCCAGCCTGGTCCAGGGTCATCCTGAGCAGCTCCTGCTCGGCGGGCCTGAACTTCTCGAGCACATAGTCCGCCGGGTCCATTCTGCCCGGCGGTCTTCCAATCCCAAAGCGCAGACGCGGAAAGGCGCTGGTGCCCAGCTTATCGGTAATGGACTGCACGCCGCGCTGCCCCGCGCTGCCGCCGCCCGATCGCAAGCGTAAAACGCCCAAAGGGAGGTCCAGGTCATCGTGGATTACCAACAACCTTTCCAGCGGCACTTTAAAGTAGTGCAGCAGGGAAGAAACCGCGCTGCCGGATTCGTTCATGTAGGTCAGCGGCTTGGCAATAATCAGCGGGGTTCCGTCTGGTTTCCCCTCCCCGAATTGGCAGCGAAACTTCACCCGCTTCAGGTTGATATCAAGCTTTTCTGCCAGCGCCTGGGCGACCATGAAGCCGGCATTATGGCGGGTATACCGATATTGCAAGCCTGGGTTCCCCAAGCCAACGATCAGTGTGGTGTCGGTTGCTGCGTCCATAGGTGTGCCATCCATCTTTTGCAATCTTTAAGTTTAACACGAATTTCGGTTTCCTCCCTGAGGCGTGAAAGCTCAGACGGCATGATTAACTTTTGCGGGAGAAAAAAGGATATGGTGGATTGTGTTGCAGGTGCGGCCCAAATGCCTTTGGCTAGGCGACTCAAGGTAAATCCAGCATTCGGCCGCCCTATGCCATATCCGCGCTGGATAAGGGCACCGCGCCTATGAATCCGGTGTGCTGAAAGAAGCGCGGCCCAAAGCCGGAATAACAAGCTCGCGGGCTTGAATTGTAGGATACATGCGATCGTGTCCGCAGGTGCTCGCTGAGGTGCGCTGAGAGTATCACTCAACCGGGTGGTCCTTGTCTTTTGAGCCCCTATCCGCTGTGTTCGCGCTTGTCAATTGCGAAGGCCAGCCCAACCCTTCCCCCCTTTTCAAAACTCAGCGCGGCAAACCTTTCACTTTTTCGGTTTGCGCTTTTTGCCGCGCAAGCTGAACAAAGCCCACCCCACAAAGCCAGCCAGCGCCGCGAATCCCAACCAACGTTTTTGACCCAAAAGAAAGGCGGTGCCCTTCGGGCCGCGGCTCGCGCAGACCGGCCCGCTCTGCGGCTTCACTTTCCAATCCAAGGTCACCAGCGGGTCCAGAAAGCCCTGACTCGCGCAGGATTCCAGCGTTAACACATAGACCGCCTTGCTTTTTTGGCGCGCGGCGCGGATATCCCGGGCGAATTCCAGCCAGGTTTTGGGTTCGCCGCCCTCCAGGCTCGTGTCTTCCTGCCTGGCACTGACGCACACCTCGTTCGCGCCGCCAGATGGCTGCCCGGCTTCCGTTCGCTGTGCCAAACCTTTCAAGGGCAGCAGCCAAATACGGCGTTCCACGCCAGGAACCGCTTCCAAAACCCCGCGGCGCAGCGGGCTCGCAAGGCTGTGATTTCGCGGCGCTTCCAACCCTGTGTATACCAACTCCACCGTGAACCCGTCCGCGTGCGCCTGATCGACCAAAGTGCCGGCTGCCAAGCCGCGCGCGCCCGCGTTACCGCGCTTTCGGGGGGGCAGGTTCTGAGCTTCAGAGGCGCCAAAACCAACCGCGGACCAGCGTAAACCTTTAACCTCAGACCAACGTTTCAAGGCCTGATAAAGCTCCGCGGCCTGGGCTGGATTGGCGCAGTCTACCCAACTGCCCTGTTCCCCCGGGAGCAGCAGCCAGGCGGATACCGGAATACCCAGCCTGTTCAGCAAGCGAACCGCCTGAGCACGCTCTTCAGAAAAATCCCGCGCGACCAGCGCCACGCCCGCCCCCAGGCTCTTCAAGTCATCCAGGACAAAGCGGTTCTCGAACAGCGCGCGCAGAGCCTTGGGCTCCAGAGCGCAGATGAAGGTCAAATCTGAGAGTGGGGATGCATTCGTGTTCATCATAAAAAGTTAACCCCAATCCCCCCTTCTTGGTTGCGTGGATAGGGTCGGGAGTTTATTCCAACGGCTGTTTGGCAGGCAAACCGGTTCGGCGGGGGAAGTCGGTTGAGGTGCGCGCGACCTTTTCCAACACCACCAGGTAGCGCTCATCGGCGACGCCGGGAAGCTCGACAGGCAAAATTACCCGGATTTTTCCACCGAGGCGCTGGATGACTTTCTCGCTTTTCAGGGCTTCCAGCTGAGCGCTCTCGCCTTTTTGCATAATGACCAGCCCGCCTATGCGCACCAGCGGCAGCAGGTATTCCACCAACGTGGGCATCGCCGTAAAAGCCCGGGCAGTTGCCAGGTCGTAGCTTTCGCGGTGATTTGGGTCTTGCCCGACGTCTTCAGCGCGTTCCGCCAGGACCTGTACCTGGCGCAGACCGAGTCTTTCCACCACATGCGCGCAGAAACCGGCTTTTTTCTGGATGGATTCCACCAGGGTCAAGCGCATCTGCGGCAGCATCACCTTGAGCGGAATGCCGGGGAATCCGGCGCCTGTGCCAACATCAATCAGACTGCGCGGCGCGGTGCTGGGGTCAAGGGCCATCAGACAGGTGAGGGAGTCCAAAAAATGTTTGGTTTCAATCCCCTCTTTATCCCGGATGGCGGTCAGATTAAAGCGGCTGTTCCATTCCAGGAGCTCTTCTTCGAGGAGTTTAAATGCCGCTATTTGCTCGCGGCTGAGCTGCAGCCCCAGGAGCTGGCGCGCGTTCTGGGTAAAGTTATCCACGTGTCGGATTATAACTTAAAGAGATTACCCGCCGGCTGTAAACCGACTGCAAGCTGTTCGCCTCTGGAATTCGCGGCCGCGAAAAAAGCGATTACTTGCTTTTACCAATAAGAGTCAGCCGAAGGGAGGTACTCATAAATGGGGAGGTTAAGACCATACCAAAGCGCATCAGTGGTTCGCGTTGTTCCAAAAAGTCAGCCTTTATCGGATGCGCAGCTACCGCCGCTGTGTTCAGCCTGCTGGTTTGATACATTGCTCCGGCCCGGCTTTTTCAGGCGCCCCCTCCCAGTCAACATCGCGTTCGCATACATCCGTCCAATCTGCCTGGAATAACAGCCGCTCTCCAGTCGATGGGGAATGAAATGAACCTGTGCCGCGCCCACCTTACGACAAGAAATCGGCCTCCACAGCAGATACACCCCAAATTCCACACGGCTTGGATTCTTCCGAGCCATAGGGAAGCCTGGGTGGTCAAGAATAGCCGCCTTCGCGCTATCTGGGCTTGGCCTCCCCCTTTTAGGCCTTGGTACGCTCCAGTTATCCGCCGGGCATGCGCCCTTCATGCTTCTTCCAAAGGCATGTGGAAAAAAAACGGCGTAAAACAAAGACCGAATGTCTTTAGTGGAAGAAGGAAAACAGCCCTGCGCCGAGAAACGCGAAAACCAGCATTTTGCCAATCTTCCCGGCCGCGCAAAGCAGCAAAAACTTCCATACGGGGATTTTAATTGTTCCCGCCACAAAGCCGGCAATGTCAAAAAAGGGATTGGGAACAAACGCCAGCACCAGGATCGTCCAGTATCCGTTTTTCTGCATCCATCCGTACACTTTCTGGTAATTCCGGTTGTTTTCAAACAGGAGCTGACCGCTTACCCCGGCCAGATAACCCGAGAGCTCCCCCAAGGCCGCGCCCAAACCAGCCGCTATCGCCACCCAAAATGGGTTGAATACCGCTCCCATCGCGGAGGTGAAAATTACCCCGGGTAAGGGAAATAAAAAAGTGGCGTTGGAGAGGAGGGAAAACAAGAAAATGCCCGGATAGCCGAAGGCTTGCAGCGCTTGCACCTGCTCCCGGAAAATAAACAGCGCGATGGTAATCGCGACTAAAAAAAGAAACAGGAGCACCCGCCAGAAAATCTGAGTACGCGTGAAGCGGGTCTTACCGGTTGAACCTGTCTGCGTCATTCAACAGCCCCTGCAGACGAGCGATAACCATTTCCAACGCGACGGTATTCTTTCCCCCTTCGGGAATAATGACGTCCGCGAAACGCTTGGAAGGTTCCACGAAATCTAAATAACTGGGACGGACTGTCGTCAGATATTGATTAACCACGGACTCTACAGAGCGTCCGCGTTCGGTGATGTCCCGGGTCAGTCTGCGGATGAAGCAGATGTCCGATTCAGTATCCACGAAAACTTTCATGTCAAAAATTTTTCGCAGTTTCGTTTCCCAAAAAATCAGAATACCCTCCACCATAATAATTTGGCAGGGTTCTATGACAACCACATCCTCAGACCGTTTGTACAGTTTATAGTCGTAGACCGGTCTTTTTATCGGTTTTCCGGACTTCAGCGCGATGATGTGCTTGATGAGCAGGTCGGTCTCCAGCGAATCGGGATGGTCGTAGTTCATCTTCAGGCGTTCCGCGAAACTCAGCTCGGCCTGGTCCCGATAATAGGCATCGTGCGGCAGGAAGGCAATTTTGTCGCGCCCGATTGCGTCCAAAATAGCCGAAGCGAGGGTTGTCTTCCCGGAGCCGGACGCGCCGGCAATGCCGATTACCAATGGTTTCGGGATCTGTTCCATACCAAAATTATACCGTTGATTCGGGTATAATCTCATCACTAACTGCATAAGAGGAAACATGACAGCTCACCTGATCGATGGAAAACAAATCGCAGCAGAAATACGTGCGGACGTTAAAAGAAAAGTGGAGGAACGCGCGCAAGCCGGGCTTCCCACGCCAGGTTTGGCCACTGTGCTGGTAGGGGATAACCCCGCCTCGCAGGTATACGTGCGTAGCAAACAGAAAATGTGCGCCGAAGTTGGCATTCGCTCCTTTGGGCACACCCTTCGCGCCGACGCCAGTCAGTCGGAAGTGGAAGCCTTGGTGCGCCAGCTGAACGCGGACCCGGAGGTGGATGGTATTCTGGTGCAGCTGCCTTTGCCCGCGCATCTGAACGAAGAGCGCGTCTTGAGCGCGATTGATATCACCAAGGATGTGGATGGTTTCCATCCGCTGAATATCGGCAGGCTGGCGCAAAAAGGGCGCGAGCCTTTGTTTGTGCCCTGCACCCCTGCCGGTGTGATGGTTTTGCTCCAAAAGTCCGGCGCGCGCCTGGCTGGCGCGAACGCGGTCGTGCTGGGGCGCTCCAACATCGTTGGCATGCCCGTGGCGCTCCTGTTGGTTCGGGCAGACGCGACGGTGACCATCTGTCACTCCAAAACGCGCGACCTTCCCGCAGTTGTCCGCCAGGCGGATGTGCTCGTCGCTGCCATTGGGAAGCCCGAAATGGTGCGCGGTGACTGGTTGAAACCCGGCGCGGTTGTGATTGACGTTGGCATCAACCGCGTGGATGACCCGGAAGCGCCCAAAGGTTCGCGCCTGGTCGGAGACGTTGCCTTCGAAGAAGCACGGGAAGTCGCATCTGCCATCACCCCTGTCCCCGGTGGCGTGGGGCCCATGACCATCGCCATTTTGCTGCAAAACACCTTGCGAGCCCGGGAGTTGGCAGACGCCGCTGGATAGGCGGATGTAGAAAAGGAGGCCTGGATGCCCACGCTGCTTGTGAAAAACGCCGCTCTGATTGTGACCATGGACGCGCGGGACCGCGAACTTCGGGACGCCGCCATTTTCTGCCGGGACGGCTTTATTGAACAGATTGGCTCCGCCGCGGAACTGCCATCAGAGGCGGATGAAGTCTTGGACCTGGGCGGGCACATCGTCCTCCCCGGCCTCATCAACACCCACCACCATTTTTATCAGACGCTTACCCGCGCGCTCCCTGCCGCGCAAGACGCCAACCTGTTTAACTGGCTTAAGACCCTGTACCCAATCTGGGCGCGCATGGACCCCGAAGCGGTTTTCATCAGCACCCAGACCGCGCTGGCAGAGCTGGCGCTTTCCGGCTGTACTACTGCCTCAGACCACCTGTACCTCTTCCCCAACGGCTCGCGCCTGGATGACGAAATTGACGCCGCTGCCGAAATCGGCCTGCGCTTGCACGCTTCGCGTGGGTCTATGAGCCTGGGTGAATCCAAAGGCGGTCTGCCGCCTGATTCAGTCGTCGACAGCGAAGAAACCATTTTGCGGGATAGTCAGCGCCTGATTGAGCGCTATCATGACCCAAAGCCTGGCTCCAGGCTGCAAATCGTGCTTGCGCCTTGTTCGCCATTCAGCGTTACCGGTGAACTCATGCGCGAATCCGCCAGGCTGGCGCGCCAATACGGTGTGCATCTGCATACTCACCTGGCAGAAACTGAAGACGAAGACGACTTTTGCCAGCAAAAGTTTGGCCACAAGCCAGTCGCCTATATGCAAACGGTGGACTGGATTGGCGAGGATGTCTGGTTTGCGCACAGCGTGCATGTAAACGCGTCCGAGATGGACCTCTACGCGCGTCACGGCTGCGGCGTGGCACACTGCCCCAGCTCCAATATGCGCCTTGCCTCCGGCATCGCTCCGGTGATGCAAATGCTCGCGCGCGGGGTCAAGCTTGGCTTGGGCGTGGACGGTTCGGCCAGCAATGACAGTTCCCACATGCTCGCCGAAGCGCGTCAGGCGATGCTGCTTTCCCGTCTGAACAGCGGCGTGCACGGTGCCAGTCGTTCCGCGCCAGACGCTCCACCTTTGATGACCGCCCGGCAGGCCCTTTCCATCGCCACGCGCGGCGGCGCCGCGGTGCTCGGCCGTAAGGATATTGGCTCACTCGAAGTCGGAAAATGCGCGGACTTTTTCGCTGTCAATCTTAACCGGCTGGAATACGCCGGTGCCTGGCAGGACCCATTGGCTGCGGTAGTCTTTTGTGCCCCGGTCAAAGCGGATTGGACTGTGGTCGGTGGACAGGCAGTCGTAAAATCCGGCGAACTTGTCGGTCTGGACTTGCCGCGCCATATTGAAAAACATAACGCAGCCTCACGAAAAATGATACTTGGCTGACCCATATTCTCACACTTCAAAGGAATTCCCATGCAAAAAAAAGGTTTGGCAGTCGTCGCGGTCGGTGGAAACGCTCTGATTAAAGACAAGAACCATCAGACTGTTCCCGATCAATATCAAGCCGCGGTTGAAACAATGGCTCACATCGCGACCATGATTGAAGACGGTTGGGACGTGGTCGTCACCCACGGCAACGGACCGCAGGTTGGCTTTATCCTGCGCCGGTCAGAAATCGCAGCATCTGAACTGCATGAGGTCCCATTGGACTACTGCGGCGCAGACACGCAAGGCGCGATCGGGTACATGTTCCAGCAAGCCTTACACAACGAGTTTCTCCGGCGCGGCATCCACAAATCCGCCGCGACGGTTGTGACCCAAACCATTGTAGACCGCGACGACCCGGCTTTCAAGAATCCGACCAAACCGATCGGTTCCTTCCTGGATGAAGACCAGGCGAAAATAAAAATGGAAAAGGACGGCTGGACCATGGTGGAAGACGCTGGTCGGGGTTGGCGGCGGGTGGTGCCCTCACCTATCCCGCAGTCAATCGTGGAAGCCGACGCGATTCGCAGCCTGATTGACCACGGCTTCGTGGTCGTCGCCGTTGGCGGCGGCGGTATCCCCGTCATGCGCACCCCGGAAGGCAAACTGATTGGCGTGGAAGCCGTCATTGATAAAGATTTTGGCTCTGCCATCCTGGCTTGCATGATTCACGCCGATTTGTTCCTGATCAGCACCGCGGTGGAGAAAGTGGCAGTGAACTTTAACAAACCCGACCAGCGCTGGCTGGACCGGATTACAGCGGATGAAGCGCGTCAACTTATCAAGGAAGGGCATTTCGCAAAAGGCAGCATGCTCCCCAAGATTGAAGCCATCCTGAAATACCTGGATTGCGGCGGGAAAGCGGCCCTGATTACCGACCCCGAACACATCAAGGACGCGCTGGACGGCAAAACCGGCACCTGGGTCTTACCCTGAGCCTGAAATGCAGTCCATCCGCGGGATTGTCATGGAAAAATCGAGGGCCTGGGCGTGAACATCGCATACTATTCTTGTTCCGTCTGCGGGGCGCAATATTCCCCCCGGGAAGCCGGCTACGTCTGCCCGCTGGACGGCGGTAATCTGACCATCCACCTGGAATTTGAAACCAGCGCCAAAAAACCGGACCCCAAACGCGTCTTGCGCAGCCGGGAGCCATCCATTTGGCGTTATCTCCCGCTGCTGCCGGTGAATGACCCGGGCTTCCACGGCACCCCCTTACGGCAGGTTGGCTGTACGCCGGTCTACCAGCCCGAGCGCCTGCGGCAGGAACTGGGCTTACGGCACTTGTGGGTTAAGGATGAAAGCCGCAACCCCAGCGCGTCGTTCAAAGACCGCGCCAGCGCCCTGGTCGCAGCGCGCATGCGGATGGTCCATCAGCACACGGTCGCCGCGGCTTCCACTGGCAACGCCGGCGCGGCTACCGCATGTATGGCTGCCAGTACGGGCTTGCGCGCGATAATCTTTGCTCCGCGCACGGCGCCGCAAGCCAAGGTGGCGCAGCTGCTCACCTACGGCGCGCGGGTTATCCTGGTGGAGGGCACTTACGACCAGGCTTTCGAGCTGAGCCTGGCAGCCTCACACACCTTTGGCTGGTACAATCGCAACACCGGCTACAACCCGTTCACCGCCGAAGGCAAAAAAACCGCCGCGTTTGAAATCTGGGAACAGGTCCTGCTCACTTTGCCCGCTGGCTCTGAGCGGCTGCGAATCTACATCCCGGTCGGCGACGGCAACATCCTCTACGGCATCCACAAAGGCTTTCTGGACCTGCTCTCGCTCGGCTGGATTGAAAGCCTTCCAATCCTGGTGGGCGTGCAAGCAGAGAAATCGGCGGCAATCGCGAACGCCTTCTTTGCCAGGGCTGATACAATCGCTCCCGTGCGCGCCGCGACCCTGGCGGACAGCATCAGCGTGGACTTGCCGCGCGATGGTTTGCGAGCCCTGAATGCCGTCCGTGAAAGTAAAGGGCATTACGTGACCGTATCCGACGAAGAAATTCTGCAAGCCATTCCACAGCTGGGCAAAGCCGGCATCTTTGCCGAACCGGCTGCCGCGGCGGCTTATGCCGGGTTGCGCAAGGATTTGCGGGAAGGAAGGCTAAACCCCGAAAGCCCCGTGCTGGTATTATGTACCGGCAGCGGACTGAAAGATGTTCGCGCCGCGGCGAGCGCGGTGCCCTCCGCGCCGATAATTGAACCAAGCTTGCAAGCCCTGGAAAAGGTGATACATGACTAATCCTGTTTTTACAATCATCGCTCCGATTTTCAACGAGCTCGAAAACCTGCCCCTGCTCTACGCCCGCGTCCGCGAGGAGCTGGACAAAACCGAGCAGACCTGGGAACTCATCATGGTAGACGACGGCAGCCGGGACGGTTCGACGGAAGTCATCCGCAAACTGGCCGCCTCTGATGAGCGCGTGCGTCCGGTCATATTCGCCCGCAACTTCGGGCACCAAATCGCGGTCAGCGCCGGACTGGATTACAGCCGGGGAGACGCGGTCATCATTATCGATTCCGACCTGCAAGACCCTCCGGAAGTGATTGGCGAACTGATTGCCAAATGGCGCGAAGGCTTCGAAGTGGTCTACGCGGTGCGCACCGAGCGGGAAGGCGAGACCAAATTTAAGACCCAGACCGCGGCTCTTTTCTACCGCATGATAGACCGCATCACGGACGTCAAAATCCCGCTGGATACAGGCGACTTCCGCCTGATGGACCGCAAGGTCGTCAATGTGATGGTCGCCATGCGTGAGCACAACCGCTTCCTGCGGGGGATGAGTGCCTGGACCGGTTTCCGTCAAATCGGGGTGGGATATAAGCGCAAAGCCCGCCATGCCGGTGTGACCAAATACCCGCTCAAAAAGATGCTGCGCCTGGCGATGAATGCCGTCACCGGTTTTTCCATGTGGCCCCTGCAGCTTGCCACCCGTCTGGGCGCTGCCCTGGGGGTGCTGGGCCTGCTGGCAATCCCGGTTGTGGTCATCCTCCACGTCGTCGTGGGGGTGCGCTTCCACGGGCTGGCAACACTTGCTATTCTGATGACGCTCTTGAGCGCGCTCATTCTGGTTTTCCTGGGCGTCATCGGCGAATACCTCGGCAGGGTTTATGATGAAGCTAAAAACCGGCCGTTATACATCGTCGCGGAAGGACCGCGGCAGCCCTTCAACCCAATTCGGCTGGACCTTCCGGCTGATGCAAACACTAAGGACACAAACTACCAGACCAGGAGCCAGCAATGACCAAAATTGACCTCACCCTCTACCCCGAAAGTTTGCAGCGAACCGCCCGGCGCGTGCGCGAGAAAAGGTTTTACATTCCCACGCTTTCTCAACAGAAAGACCCCACGCTTATTCCGGAAAGTATCAAGGAGCAGCTCAAGCACGTGGGTCTGTGGGATTTGGACCCCCTCAATTTATTCCGGATTGGCTGGCACAATGAACCCCGCGCCCAGGGAGGCCTGTTTGGCAAGGTCAACTACCTGGAATTCCCGCCCGAGCTGACTGGCATACCCGCGCGCGTGGTCGCCTTGGTCGGAAAATGGTTCCCGACTGGCTGTCATAAGGTTGGCGCCGCGTTTGGCTGCCTGGTGCCGCGTTTGGTAACCGGTCAATTTGACCCAACCCGCCAGAAGGCTGTCTGGCCTTCCACCGGCAATTATTGTCGCGGCGGGGCTTATGATTCCTACCTGCTGGGCTGCGACTCCATCGCCATCCTTCCGGAAGGCATGAGCCGCGAGCGCTTCGATTGGCTGCGCCAGATTGCCAGCGAAGTCATCCCCACGCCGGGAAGCGAATCGAACGTGAAAGAAATTTTTGACAAATGCTGGGAACTCCGCCGCAGCGGTCAGGACCTGGTGATTTTCAACCAGTTCGATGAATTTGGAAATTATCTGTGGCACTACAGCATCACCGGCAGCGCGGTGGAAGAGATGCTCTCTCTTATTCGCCGTCCGGGCGATAATTACCGGGGCTTTGTCTCCGCGACAGGTTCTGCCGGCACAATTGCCGCCGGGGATTACCTCAAACAGCTCTATCCAACCAGTAAAATCGTCGCCAGTGAAGCGCAGGAATGCCCGACCTTGCTTTGGAACGGTTTTGGCGCGCACCGCATCGAAGGCATTGGCGATAAGCACGTGCCTTGGATTCATAATGTGCGCAACACGGATTTCATCACCGCGATTGATGACCAGGCTGTTGTCAACCTCGCCCGACTGTTCAATGAACCCGCGGGGCAGCAGCACCTGATTGATTCCGGCGTGGATGAGGCGCTGGTCAGCCAGCTGAATTTGCTTGGCTTCTCCAGCATTTCCAACCTGCTTTCCGCGATTAAATTCGCGAAGTACTACGAACTGACCGGCTCTGATATCGTGGTCACCGTCCTGACCGATTCTATGGAGCTCTACCTTTCGCGCTTAGCCGACATGCACGCTGAACTTGGTCAATACAGCTCTGCAGACGCGCAGGCGGATGACGCCAGATACCTGAAGGGTCAGCCCATTGACTACATGCAAGAGCTCAGTTACTACGACCGCAAACGTATTCACAACCTGAAATATTACACCTGGGTGGAACAGCAAGGCAAAACCTTCGAAGAAATCCAGGCGCAGTGGTACGACCCGGAATACTGGCTTGAAGTGCAATCCCAGGTGCCCGAAATTGACGCGCGCATTGAGGAATTCAACCGCGCCGCCGCGGAGTGAGCCCGCAATGTACCCAGCCAGCAAGCCTCCGCCTGATACAGCCTTGGTGCTCGTCGCGATTGTTCGCGACCAACGCGACCTGGAAATTGCCAGGCTGCTGGGTTGGTACCGGATTCCGCTCAAGAGCGCGCCGAAAGTGATTTCGGTGGATTATCTGGCGCTCTATCAAACCGGCGCTTTCCCACCGGAGGACCGCTGGCAAATTCGCTGGGTTGCCCCGATTTTGGGGCACGAACTGACCACCCGCGCCGAGCTGCTGCGCGACCAGCCCGAACACCCGCACGCGCGGGAAGAATACTTCAAACTCCAGTTGGGTCCGCTGCAGGAACTCCACCAGCCGATTATGGCGGACAATTGGAAACGGGTAACCTTCTTTTACACCACCCTCGGGCGCGTCCGGCAGGCAAGCGTCCTGGCGGATTTGCCGGTGCGCGACGAAGAACGCGCCATCTTATGGCAGTCCTTGCGGGAGCGCGCCCTGAGAGCCAACGAATACCATTCCGGAGAGCTGCCGCAGATGCCTGTGGACCCAGCCATCCTGGCGCTCTTCAGCGGTGGTTTGGATAAGCTGAAACCTGACTAAACGCCGCGGGCTTTGCGCGCGGCCGCAACTTAAAAGGTCCAAAGCAGGGCAAAGATATGCAAAAATTGATTAAGAACGGAATTGTCGTCAACGCTGAAGGCAGCAGCCGGGCTGATATCCTGATTGACGGTGAGAAAATCGGCCGCGTGGAACCCGGGATTGAATTCCCGGGTGCCGAAATTATCGACGCTGAAGGTATGCTCATCCTGCCGGGCGGCGTTGACCCACACGTGCATATCAACCTGCCCATGATGGGCGCAGTCTCCAGCGATGATTATTACACCATCGGCAAAGCCGCCGCTTTTGGCGGCACAACCAGCCTGATTGACTTCACGGCGCACGACGAAGGCAGCCTGGCAGAAAACGTCGCCCGTAAGTGGGACGAAGCCGACGGGCGCGCCAGCGTGGATTACGGTCTGCATATGAATATCACCCGCTTCCACCCGGAGGTGCTGAACGAAATTGCCGGGCTGCCAGAAATGGGCATCACCAGCGTCAAGGTTTTTACCGCCTACAACAGGCGCCTGCGCCTTGGGGACGGCGAAATCTTCCAGACCATGCGCGCTGCCGCCCGGCACGGTTTGCTCACGCTCGTGCACGCCGAAAATGGAGACGTCATTGACGTGCTCGTCGCGGAGGCGCTGCAGCAAGGGCGCACCACGCCAATCTGGCACGCGCGCACGCGCCCCGCCTGGGGCGAAGTGGAAGCCAGCCTGCGGGCTGTCGCCTTGGCTGCCCAGGCTGAAGCCCCGCTTTATCTCGTGCATATGAACGTCGCCGGCGAGGTGGACCAACTGGCATACGGGCGCGCTCACGGCGTGCAGGCTATGGGCGAGACTTGCCCGCAGTATCTGTTCTTCACCGAAAAAGACCTCGATCGTCCGGACGGCACAAAATGGTTGTGCTCGCCCCCGCTGCGCGGCCCGGCGGATCAGGAGGCTTTATGGCGGGGGATTGAAACCGGCGTCATCCAGGTGCTCGCGACCGACCACTGCCCGTTTTTCTATGACGGCACCCAACCTATCCCGTATGAAGACCAAATGGTGGCCTTACCAGGGAAAGAGCTCGGCAAAGGCGTTTTCACTCAGGTACCCAACGGCGTCCCCGGCGTCGGCGACAGGCTGCCAATATTTTGGACGCACGCCGTTCATTCCGGCCGGATCAGCCCAAACCAATTCGCGGCCCTGACTGCTGCCAACCCAGCCCGCATTTTTGGGCTGTATCCCCAAAAAGGCTGCCTGGCTGTTGGGTCGGACGCGGATATCAGCATCTGGGACCCGGAAATGCGCGTGGATTACGGCGCGCGGCTTGCCAAACACCGCACCGACTACAATCTCTACGAAGGCTGGCAGCTGACAGGATATCCGAAGCAGGTATTCCTGCGCGGAGAATGCCTCGTGCGGGATGGCGAATGGTTTGGACGCCCGGGCATGGGGCGCTTCCTGCGCCGGCAGAGCGGAGAAATCATTTGACGCGATACCCTGGAGAAGGCTTGTGGTAATTCCCCTGCTTATCCTGTTTTTGCTGTTGGCATCGGCTGCCATTACGGTTTCCCAGGCGATTAAACCCAAAATTTCCCGCGCCTGGTTAATCGCGATTTTAAGCGCGTTAGCTGCCTGGCTGGCCATCTTTATCCTGAGGCTCTACCTACCCCTGAGCTTCGCCCTCCCCCCTTGGGAACCGCAAACCCTGTTTTTCTCCGCTCCCAGCCTTGAGATTAACTACCAGACCTGGCCCTACGCCGCCTCCCTGCTGACGCTGTGCAGCGCGGTCATTTTGACCGACTCAACCCGCAGCTTTATGACCTCCTCGGCCACTGCCTGGGCCGGCGCGATCGCCATCACAGCCGTCAACCTGATTGGTATCCTGGCGGGCGATCCGGTCACGTTGATGTTCGCCTGGGTGTTCATTGACACCATTGAATTTGTTTTTCACTACCAGACCCGCTCCGACGGCGGCTCAGACTCAGGCTTAGCCGTGTTTATGAGCGTGCGCGTTTTAAGCGTTTTGGCGCTTGCCGCCGGAACCGTAAGCGGCTGGCAGTCCTCGCCCGCTTTTGGAATGGACCAGATTCCCCAGAAAGCTGGTATCTTTTTCCTCCTGGCGGCCGGGCTGCGTTTGGGAGTGCTCCCCCTCAATTTGCCTGTTCTGGCCAGCGCGGACACAAAACACAGCCCCGCGCTGCTAACGCGCCTGGCACCCGTGGCGTCCAGTTTGGCGCTAATCGCGCAGCTCCCGGAGGCCTTCCTGCCGGCCAACAGCGCGCTGCTCACAATCCTCATAATCCTCACCAGCGCGGCTGCCTTGTACGCCTCGGCAATGTGGGTGACCGGCAAAAACCAGCATTCAGCCTTTCCATATTGGATTGTGGCTTTGGCTTCCTTCGCGATATCCTGCGCGCTGCATGACCGCGCCGGTTCGAGCCAGGGGTGGGGCGTCGCACTGCTCCTCAGCGGCGGACTCCTATTCCTTTTTGACCCGCCAATCCGCAGAATCCGTTTCCTTCCGCTGCTGGGTCTGCTGGGGCTTTGCGGGCTGCCTTATACGCTTTCAGCCGGAGCCTGGGAAGGAATTACCGGGGTTAAGTTTTCTTTTGGCAGCCTGATTATGATTATCTCGCACGCCCTGCTGCTGCTCGGCGCCTTACGTTTCATCTTTGAAATCAGCGGTACGGTGACAGGCCTCGAAAAGCACGCGCGCATCACCTATCCTATGGGCCTCATTCTGATTGTGCAGACAATCATTATCATCGGCTTGGCCGGATGGCCGGGCATCCTCACGCCTGGCTTTTGGTGGGCAAGCCTCGCCAGCCTGGTGCTCACCCTGCTGGGAATAGGTTTGTATCTTAAACCGGGGAGAAAGCTTCCGCTCGCCACTGTGGCGGCGAACCTGCCGCTTTACCGGTTTTGGACCTTTCTGTTCAACTCATTCCAACAGTTCCTCAGCCTGCAGTGGCTGTATAAAGCCGTTGCCTGGGGGGTAAACCAGGTTGCCGCGCTTGCCGGAACGGCCAGCCGCGTTCTCGATGGGGATGGCGGTATCCTTTGGTCGCTGGTCCTTCTGGCTGCGCTCATCACACTATTCCTTTCGGGGGTGTCGCCATGACGGGTTCTCTCTGGATGTATATCCCCGCTTGTGTCGCGATACTGGCAGCCAGCATCAACCTGACCCGCCGTCTGTGGGTCGTCAACGCGGCGGCGTTGGCTTTCCAATACCTGGCAGTGTTTGTCCTGCTCCTGACGGTGCGTCCGCCTGGGCTGGCTCTGGTCAAACTGCTGGTGGGTTGGATGGTGACTCTCGCGCTTTTCCTGTCCTTGATTACAGACGGCGAGGTGCGCAGTTTTAAAGGTTTCTTTAAATACTCCGCGGGAGAAGTTTTCAGGCTCCTGGCCGGGCTTTTCGCGGTGTTTTTCCTGGTAGCCTTCCTGCCGGATTTGCAAATGAGTGTCTTCCGCCAAACCAGCCAACCGCTGCTTCTGACCGCGTTCAGCCTCCTGGTATTGGGGCTTTTTCAGGCAAGTATGATTTCTGAACCGTTCTATGTTGTCATCGGGCTGTTAACCTTCCTTTCCGGAGTGGAATTGCTGTATGCCAGCCTTGAGTTATCCATTTTGTTGGAAGCGCTCTTCGTCGGCGTGAATTTGGGGCTGGCTTTGGTGGGCGCCTTCTTCGTGATTAAAGACGCGGAGCTTCCGAAAGCATGAGCACCCCGCTGATCTGGATTGTTTTTCCGTTTGGCTGCGCGCTGCTCCTCATCCCCGCGCGAAAAAAGCCCATCCTTTCTGGCATCCTGACGGCGCTCATCAGCCTGCTCCTGGCTGCATCAGCGCTCGCATTTCCGCGCGACCTCAGCTTCCTGCTTCCTGAACAGCGCCTCGAAATCGCCAGCACGTTGAACCTCTTTGGCCGAAGCCTGCAAATTACCGGCGCGCAGCTCACCCTGGTCGGCTTGCTCTATGGCATCACCTTCCTCTGGAATCTCGGCAGTCTGCTCTACCGTCCCAGCCTATGGTTCAACGTGCTATCACTTGGCATCAGCGCGCTGTGGGTTGGAACGCTCTCGGTCGATCCCTTTCTGTACGCTGCTGTCATCATCATGCTGATTGCCTTGCTCAGCATTCCGCTGCTTTCGCCGCGCGGCGTTCGAACGGAACCGGGCGTGCTGCGCTATCTGGTATTCCAGACTCTGGCACTCCCGCTGATCTTGCTTGTCGGTTGGATGCTTGCAGGTATTGGTTCTGCCCCATCCGCCAACCCACTCATTGTGCGTTCTGCCATGTTGGTTTTGTTTGGCTTCGCGCTGTGGGTTGGCGCGTTTCCTTTCCACTCATGGATACCCATGATCAGCGAAACAAGTCAGCCCTGGGTGGTAAGTTTTCTTCTCGCCGTGCTCCAAAGCGCCCTATCAGTTTTTTTATTATATTTTCTGGACCAGTACGCCTGGCTGCGCAATTTGCCGATTCTGTTTGTAAGTTTACGGTGGATCGGCATCATCATGATCGCGTTTGCCGGTTTGTTGTGCGCGATTCAGACTAACCTCGGCAAGGCTTACGGCTACCTGGTGCTCTTTGAAACCGGTTACTCGCTGCTGGCTCTCGGTCTGATGAACACCGGCGGTCTGAATTACCTTGCCATGCTCTTTGTTCCGCGTTTATTGAGCTATGCCGTCCTCAGCCTGGCGCTTTCGGAGTTGTGGCAGGAATCCGGCGCGGATGGGTTGGCGTTTTCTGCCCAGGAAGGTCTGTTCAAAAAACGCCCTCTCCTGACAGGTGGGATACTGATTGGCATGTTCAGCCTGCTTGGTCTCCCGCTTTTGCCTTTGTTCCCTCATAAACAGATGCTCTGGCTCCTGACAGCCCAAACAGATCCGCGCTTGCTGCCTTGGATCCTGGCAGGAAGCCTTGGTCTGTTGGTTACCGCCGCCCGGTTGATACGGGTTTTTATTCGCGGGAGCGGCGCTGCCGCTGGGCCCCAGCCAGTCCGCGAAAAAGGCGGGCTTGTCGCGTTCATGCTCGTCCTGATTATCTTGATGCTCATGATGGGGTCGTTCCCACAGCTTTTGCTGCCGCGCTTTCTGGAAATACTTACTCCCTTTACGCATCTCCTTCCCGTTCCGTAACCGAGCTTATAGATATGGGTATAATCAAATGAAAGAATTTCATACACACAGGTGAAAAATGGACGAACTGACAAGTCTGGAACAACTTGAAAAAAGAGTGGAGTGGCTGGATAACGAACGCCGCAATGATAAGACGGCGCTGGCATCCCTGCAAAACCGTCTGACCGGGCTTGAAACCGAAAATATCGCTCTGCGCAAACAGCTGAAAGAAATGGAAATGGAAATCAGCGGACTGCAGAACCAATTTTCCAGCCTGGACAAATACGACAACCGCATTGAACGGCTCAACATAGACCTGACCAAACAGGTGCGGGACGTGAACGAGCGCGCTGAAATGAATCTGAATGAAGCCGTCAAGCGCGTCAAATTAGATATTGAAGCCAACCGACGCTCGCTGAGCGAGGTAGTTCAACTCTCAGAGCAGCTTGAGTCGGTGCGAAATGACCAAAAAAGCGCCAAACTGGAAGACTCGCGCCTTGCCCGCCTGATTGAAGAACTCAAACAGAAAGTTCTGGAGGTCAGCCGTTTTGACGAGGAGTACCGCCGCTCTCAACACCTGTTGGAAGAAAACTACCGGCAAGAAAACAAACGCCTGACAGACATGCAAGGTGAGTTGGCCGCGCTCCGAAAACGTGTTGAAGAAACGCGCAGCCGTTTTGACGTTTTCAGCGACAGTTTCCGCAGCCTGGATACGCGCATCACCGAACTGTTGACTTACGAGAAAGACCGCCGGGACGCGCAAGCTATCTTTATTGAAAAGGTCAATAGCTCCCTCGTTGATAAAGAAAAGTCCTTCCGAATCTGGGAAAACCGATTTGAAGAAATTGATCGGATAAACCTCGCGCTCAGCTCCCAGTTCGAAGCGCTCGAAGCCTCCAAAAAAGCCGTGGACAAATCCATCACCGGCGCTGAAGAGGTGATTGAACGTTTTGAACGGCGCATCAACGAAATCAGTGAAATTCAACGCCTGAATGATGAACGCTTCCGCCAGGAATGGAACTCGTTTAAGGGAGACGATCTCAAACGCTGGACCAACTATCTGCTTGGACAGGAAGAGCAGCTGCGCGTCCTGAGCCAACGTCTGGGCTCCGCTCAGGAAGAGCTGGAAGCGCTCAAAGACTCCTCGCAAAAATCCCGGGATGACTTTGACAAACTCACCCGCGAAACATATCGATACGTCCAGGCAATTCTCGGAGCGCACCAAGAATCAATTCAAAACCTGGCTCCGCTCGCGGAGAAGAAAGCCCAATAAACAGTGCATATCATCGGCACCGCCGGGCATGTCGACCACGGCAAATCCACTTTAGTCACCGCGCTAACGGGCATTAACCCGGACCGGCTTAAAGAGGAGCATCAGCGGGAGATGACGATTGAACTGGGTTTCACCTCGCTGACGCTTCCAGACGGTGAAAAAGTAGGTCTGATAGACGTCCCGGGGCATCGGGACTTTATCGGCAACATGCTGGCTGGCATCGGAGGGATAGACGCGGTTTTGCTCGTAATTGCCGCCGACGAAGGCGTTTCAGCCCAAACCCGCGAACACCTCGCCATCCTGGACCTCCTGCATATCACCCGTGGTCTGGTCGTGCTCACCAAACTGGATTTGGTCACAGACCCGGATTGGTTGGAACTGGTCGAGCTGGAGGCGCGTGAGATTTTACAGCACACCAGCCTCGAAAACGCTCCTATCCTCAAAATCTCCGCCCGCACAGGCGCCGGTATTCCCGATCTTCTCGGGAGTCTGCAGCACCTGCTTAAAGACCTGCCTGCCAAACCCGATCTGGGTCGACCGCGCCTGCCGGTTGACCGGGTGTTTTCCCTGACCGGATTCGGCACAGTCGTGACCGGAACCCTGCTCGACGGCAGCCTGGAGCTCGGGGATGAGGTTGTGAGCCTGCCGGAAGGCATAAGCGGACGAATACGCGGGCTGCAGAACCACAACCAAAAGCTGCAGCGCGTTACGCCCGGTTCCCGCGCCGCGCTGAACATTTCCGGCATCGATAAACATCAACTGGTCCGCGGCAGTGTAATCGCCAAACCGGGCAGCTATGAACCCACTGCCCTGCTCGACGTTCACTTTCGCTACCTGCCAGAGCTTACACAGGAATTGCGGCACAACACCCAGGTAAAGCTGTTCATCGGTTCGGGCGAAGCCGGCGGTCAAGTTCGACTCCTGGGCAAAGAAGCCCTGGAGCCGGGCGACGAAGCTTTCCTGCAAATCAGGCTCGCGCACCCTGTGGTGGCAGCGCGCGGCGACCGTTTTATCATTCGTCTGCCTTCCCCAGCCGAAACCCTGGGGGGCGGCGTAGTGCTCGATCCGCACCCCGCCCGGTTGTATAAACGTTTCAGTCAGGCTGTTTTGCAAACGCTGGAAGGACTCCGTTCGGGAGGTGAAGCCGAGGTGCTCCTGCAAGCGCTCACCGCTTTGCGCGCGGCTTCAGCCGAATCCGTGATTGCCAAATCCGGGCTGGAACATCAGGCAGGCAATGCGCTGCTAATGGAACAAATCAGCGCGGGCCGCATTATTACGCTCGAACCCGCCAAAGAGCCATCCCGCGGGCTGCTTATCGCGGCAGAAGTCTGGCAGCCCATTCGCGACAATCTGTTGAAAATCCTGGCTGAATTTCATGCCAATTTTCCTCTCAAGCCGGGTCAGACGCGCGAAGCTCTGCGCGCTGCCGCAAAACTCCCCCCTGATCTGTTTGACGCCGCGCTGGAAAGGTTGGACGCTGACCAGGTAGTGAGCCTGCGCGGCGTATTGATTGCACTAAAAACCCACAGAATTGAGTTCACGCCCGGGCAACAAGCCTTGAGTGCCGCCCTGCTGGCGCGATTCGCGGAAAATCCGTATTCCCCGCCGGATATAGCCGAAGCCGCGGCCCAAATCGGAGAGCCGCTGCTCGAAGCGCTGCTTGCCACCGGGGCGCTGATTCAAGTTTCGCCGCAGGTGCTCTTTTCCGCTCAAGCGTATCAGGAGATGAGCGCTTGGGTGAGAGAGCACATTACGGGGCAGGGCAGCCTGACGTTGGCTCAGTTCCGGGATAATTTTGGCACAAGCCGAAAATACGCCGCGGCGTTCCTGGAACATCTGGACACGCTTGGTATAACGCTCCGAAAAGGAGACATTCGCGTGCTTAAACAAGTAAAATAAAGCTGTCAACATAATATTCACGAAAAGGAGAGAACTATGGCATGGAAAGTTTTAATTACTGACGGGCTGGAAAAAAACGGCAAAGCAATTCTCACTCAAAACGACATAGCGGATGACAAGAAAGGTATCGAGGCAGCCGAGCTGCTGCAGATAATCCCCGAATATGACGCCATCATTTTGCGCGGACGCACAAAAATGACCGCGGAAGTTATCGCGGCGGCTGCCAGGTTGAAAGTCATCGGGCGCATGGGTGTCGGCGTGGATAATATTGATTTGAATGCCGCCAAGGCACATAAGGTCACCGTCGTGAACGCCGCGGTGGCAACCACGCTGGCTGTCGCGGAGTTGACCATTGGAATGATGTTCGCCCTGGCCCGGGAAATCCCGCGCGCGGACGCGAGCATGAAAGCTGAACAATGGCTGAAGAAAGATTTCACGGGGATTGAACTTGCCGGGAAGACGCTGGGGATAGTCGGCTTTGGCAATATCGGGCAGGCTGTCGCAAAAATCGCGGGCGCCCTGGGCATGAAGGTTATCTCATTCAGCCGCTCCCGGGATGCCGCCTATCTGCGTGAACGCGGCGTGGAACACGTGAGTCTGGATGAACTCCTGGAAAAATCAGACGTGATTAGCATTCACACCGCGCTGACCGACCAGAACCGGCATCAATTCGACGATGCCCTGTTCGCGAAGATGAAAGACGGCGTGCTGTTAGTGGACGCAGCCCGCGGCGGTATCGTGGATGAGGCAGCTCTTCTGCGCGCCCTGGAAAGCGGCAAGGTTCGCGGTGCAGCCCTGGATGTGTTTGAAAAAGAACCCCCGCTCAGCTTTGAGCTCATCAAGCACCCCAAAGTCATCGCCACCCCACATATTGGCGCGCAGACCGGCGAAGCACAGCTGCGGGCAGCCGAAGATATTTCCAGCGAAGTATTAAACGCCCTGAACGGTCTGCCCCTGCGTTGGAAGATTTGTTAAGCCAATGAGCAGCGCAGAGAAACTCAGCAAATTACGCAGTATCAGCGCCGAAATTGCCCGGTTGGGCAGTATCCAGGCGCTGCTGGAATGGGACCAGCAGGTTAATATGCCGCGCGGGGGCGCGGAAGACCGCGGCAGCCAGGCAGCCTTAATCGCCGGGCTTGCTTTTGATAAAGGCACATCCGATGAGCTCGGCAGCCTGATAGAAGACCTGGCAACCGATATACCCGACCTGGACGCGGATGATGACCTCGCCCGCGAAATCAAGGTTGCAAAGCGCCATTACGATCGGAACGCGCGCATCCCGCGCGAGAAAATCATTGAGTTCGTCCTGGCAACCTCCGCCGCGCACGAAGTCTGGGTGAAGTCGCGCGCAGAAAACGATTTCGCCAGTTTTGAGCCGCATCTGACCCACATTTTCGAATTGCGCCGCCAGCAAGCTGAGCTCTTTCAGCCGTACGACCACCCTTACGACGCGCTGCTGGAAGAATATGAACCCGGTATGAAAACAGCTGACGTGAGAGCGATTTTTAACGCCATACGCCCGCGCCAGGTTGAACTGCTGCGCGCCATCGCGGATTCCGGTCAGGTGGATAACAGCTTCATCAAACAAAGTTACCCATTCGAAGACCAGCGCAAGCTTGGGAGTTTTATCGCCGGGCGCTTTGGATATGACTTGGAGCGCGGACGGATTGACCTGGCACCGCATCCCTTCACCACCAGTTTTGGCGCCGGCGACGTGCGTATCACCACCCGCTTTCTGGACACGGACGGAATGTCTGCCCTATTCAGCACCATGCACGAGACAGGGCACGCTCTCTACGACCAGGGTCTTGATCCGAAATATCATGAAACCAGCCTGGGTCAGGCGGCTTCTTACGCGATTCACGAATCGCAATCCCGGTTATGGGAGAATTTGGTCGGCAGGTCGCGCGAATTCTGCGGCTTTGCTTTCCCCGTGATGCAAATGCTTTTCCCGCAGCATCTGGGGAACGTGAGCCTGGAACAGTTCTACAGGGGCATCAACCGGGTGGAACCTTCGCTCATCCGTGTGGAAGCCGACGAAGCCACCTATAACTTGCACATTATGCTGCGCTTTGAAATCGAAACCGGGCTGCTTGAGGGCAGCCTGCAAGCGCGCGATTTGCCGGAAATCTGGAACACGCGCATGCAGGAATACCTTGGGCTCACTCCGCCGGATGACAGCCGCGGCGTGTTGCAGGATGTGCACTGGTCCAGCGGATTAATTGGATACTTCCCCACCTACGCGCTTGGAAATCTGATTTCCGCCCAGCTGTGGGACAAGATGCTCGCGGACCACCCCGAAATCCCCGCGGCAGTATCGGAAGGCGATTTTCGCGCCATCCTTGCCTGGCTGCGCGAGAATGTTCACCGCCACGCTTCCCGCTACGACCCACTTGACCTGGTGCGCAGGATTACCGGCGGGCCAATCGACCCGGAGCCTTATCTGCGTTACCTCAGCACGAAATATCGCGGCATCTACGGCTTCTGATAAGCCGGGAAAACAAAATAAATACGACCGCTTTTCGCGGTCGTATTTTCTTTTTAGGTCGGGGTAAACAGAAGCTCAAGGCCCGGTGCTGACGCCGCCGTAGTAAGCCGGGTCGGTTGGGGTGTTGCCGCTGGGGTCGTGCACATAAACCCAATCGCCGTTTTTTGCCCAGTGATAAATCCAGTTCGCGTCTCCGGGGGACATATTCACGCAGCCGTGGGATTGGTTAAAGCCCAGTACCACCGGCCAATAAACGCCGTGGATAGCGGTATTGCGGTCATAGAATATCGCCCAGGGAACCGCCTGCAGATGGTAATAGTCCGAGCGGTCGGCCTCATAGGCGTCTTGCATCGTGACAGTATCGTACATTTTATAGATTTGGAAGGTTCCGGGTTGGGTGTAATAAGGCTGCAGACCGGTGGCAATCAAGCCGGCATAAACCAATTCGCCGCCGTCATACACCGAAAGCGTATAGTGCCCCAGGTCGATATTAATCCAACGGTCGCCTGTGACGCCCTCGGGAGGGTTGGTATCCACCACGACCCTGCGCGCCTTATGCGAAGACACCCACTCCTCTTCGTTGATGCGGTACCACTCGTAGCCGTCCGCTTCCGCGACCTGGTAAATCTGGATCACTTCGTATTTGGCGTGCACTTTACCAGTTTTTGGTGAAGCATATCCGGGGGCAGTATAGGATTCCGCGTCGTTCACTATCCACCCGAATTCGTTTTTCGGCGTGCGCGAAAAGCGCAGCCCCTGAAAGCGCGTCCAGGAATAAATGGGCTGCGCTTGCATCCATTCGCCGCTTTCCAGCTGCACCAGAACGCGGTTTCCATCGCTGACCTGATTGACCATTGAGACATAACGCATTGGCCCGGCTGCCAGGGTGCGCAGCGGGGTGCCGCCGTTGCGGGCGTCATCCAGGCTGCCATAGACGGGCACGGCTTCCGTGCTGCCCGCTTCAATCTTTGCCACCCACACCGGAAGCTGTGTCAGGGAATAATCCGGAGAAGCTGCCGGAAGCTCATCAAGAATGTGCGGGATGCCTTCGGCTGCCAGGCGCTGCAGGGTTTGAGACGCGCCCAGAGGCAGGCAGTCATCCGGCGGATTAGCGTACAAAGCGGGCAGGCACAACGGCGAATCGTAAAAGCTGCCGTCGGGCTGATATGTCGCGGCTTTTGCCTTGCCAGCCGGGATAAAACCGACCACGAGCGCGCAAACGAGCAGCAGCATCCAATATTTTCGATGGTTTTTCATAGGGTCATTATACCAATTCCGGGTTTTGCCGTAAAAACAGTACAAGCTCGGCGCTGGAGTCCCACCGAAAGCCTGTCCTTACAATGCAGCTCGCGGCTAATAGTATCAAGCTGTCTGATAAATCCCTGTTGGGTTATCTCCCCAAGTGTCTGGAATTAGGATAGAATCAGATAAAAATTACATGAGGAGTTCGCCATGAAGATACCCATCTATCATGTGGATGCATTTGCTGTTGAACCCTTCCGGGGTAATCCTGCGGCGGTCTGCCTGCTCCAGTCCGAGCGGAGCGCGGAATGGATGCAAAACGTCGCCGCGGAAATGGCGCTTTCCGAAACCGCGTTTCTGATGCCCCGGGGTGAAGGCTATCATTTGCGCTGGTTTACTCCCCGAAATGAAGTGGACCTTTGCGGACATGCCACACTGGCAAGCGCGCATATCCTCTATGAATTTGGCTTCTATGAGCCGGATGAAACCATAAAATTTCAGACCTTGAGCGGGCTTATTACCGCCAGCTTCTCGCGGGGCACGATTGAACTGGACATGCCCAGAAGAGACCCCACCCCCATCCCAATTCCGGAGCAGCTGACCGACACCCTCGGGCAGAAACCGCGCGCCGCGGCGGTCTATCGCGACCAGGTTATCCTGGCAGAACTGGAAGACTCAGACGCGGTCCGCGCTTTCGTTCCGGATTTCAAGAAAATCTCCGCTCTTTCCCAGCCGGATTTGCTCATCACGGCACCATGTAAAGAAAAATACGATTTTGTTTCCCGCTTCTTTTCTCCGACCCAAGGCATCCTGGAAGACCCGGTCACCGGTATGGCGCATTGCGTTCTCGCGCCGTACTACACCGAGCGATTGCAAAAAACCAGCTTCTTTGCTTTTCAGGCTTCGCCGCGCGGAGGAGAAGTTTGGGCGCGTCTGGAGAAAGACCGCGTCTACATTGGCGGGAAGGCAGTGACTGTTTCGCAGGGTGAGCTGCTGCGCCAGAAAGATTGAGCCCCCGGAGCCGGCAATTTCAACTTCAACGCTTCGCGATTAGGGGCTCCAAGGCTGCGCATCCCAACCCAGCGCGGCTTGCCAGCAGCCCAACCAGTCAGACCGCCTGATTTCATAAAAATACCCAAAGCCATCCCAGGCAAGGAGCATCTCAATGGAACTTTTAAAACAAAGGATATTAAGAGAAGGCAAAAACCTCGGCGCGGGCATTCTGAAGGTGGATCGCTTTATCAACCATCAGGTAGACCCGGAACTAATGGACGCCTGCGGCGCCGAGTTCGCGCGGCTTTTTGCCGGCGTGGGCGCCCAAAAGGTGCTCACCGCCGAGATTTCCGGCATCGCGCCCGCGCTGATGACAGGCAAGTACCTGCGTCTGCCTGTTGTTTATGCCCGCAAATCCAAGCCCGTCACCATGCCTAACGAAGTTTACCTGACCGTGGCGCCATCTCACACCAAAGGTAACAATGTGGAGCTGATTATCTCGCCCGAGTACCTTGGAAGGGATGAACGCGTTCTGATTATTGATGATTTCCTCGCATCCGGCGCGACGATTGCCGGCCTGGTGCGCCTGGCGCAGGTTGCCGGCGCGCAGGTCGTAGGAATCGGGACATTGATTGAAAAATCGTTTGAGAATGGGCGCAATCTACTCTCCTATTTGAATATCCCGATCCACTCATTGGTCACAATCACCTCCATGGATGCCGGTAAAATCAGCTTCGGCGACTGAAACACAAACCCGGATTACGATGGATAAAATCATTATTGTCGATTACGGCTCCCAATATACCCAGCTGATTGCCCGGCGCGTCCGGGAAACTCACGTGTACAGCGAAATCCTGGCATGGAACGACCCAAAGCTCGAAAACCTGGACGCGGAAACCCGCGGATTCATCCTTTCTGGCGGACCTTCCTCTGCCTACGCGCAAGGCGCGCCCGGGCTTTCATCCGCGCTGCTGCAAAGCGGCTTACCCATCCTGGGCGTCTGCTATGGAATGCAGGTGCTCGCGCTGGCCCTCGGAGGTGAGGTCTCCCGCGCGGGTGAACACGAGTACGGCCTGGCGGAAATTCAGGTTTTCACGGGAAATCATCTGCTGCTGGAAGGCTTCCAGACAGTGTGGATGTCTCACGGAGACCAGATTACCCGCCTGCCCGAAGGTTGGGAAGTATTGGCAAGCTCGGCAAACTGCCCTGTCGCGGCTGCCGGAGACCAGGCTCGCAGGCGTTTTGGGCTCCAATTCCACCCGGAAGTCCGTCACACCCCGCGCGGCGAAGAAATCCTGCGCCGCTTCGTGCTTGAAATCTGCGGCTGCGCCCCAGGTTGGACGCCGGAATCCATTATCCAGGAAAGTATCGCTTCCATCCAAGCACAGGCGGCTGGAAAACCGGCGCTTTCAGCGGTCAGTGGAGGCGTGGATTCCAGCGTGGCAACCGCTCTGACACGCGCAGCCCTCGGTGAAAACGTGCACAGCGTCTTCGTGGATACCGGCTTGCTGCGCCTGGACGAGCGCGAACAGGTCCAACAAGCCTTCGCCCTTCAGCCAGGCAAGCCGCTGCGGATTGTGGACGCTTCGGAACGCTTCCTTTCCAGGCTGCGCGGCGTGACTGACCCGGAGCAAAAACGCAAAATTATCGGGGAAGCCTTCATCCGCGAATTTGAGTCTTTTGCCCGGGAAGTTGGCAGCCCAAAATTTCTGGTGCAGGGCACCATCTACCCGGACGTGGTTGAATCGCAAGGCATCGGCGCCTCCCAGGCGCAGCGCATAAAAAGCCACCACAATGTCGGCGCGCTGCCTTCGGATATGCAGTTTGAACTCATCGAGCCCCTGCGCCTGCTGTTTAAGGACGAGGTCAGAGCCGTGGGCGAAGCCCTGGGCTTGCCGCACGCGCTGGTCTGGCGCCAGCCATTCCCAGGCCCGGGTTTGGCGGTGCGCTGCCTGGGCGAAATCACGCGGGAGCGCCTGGAAACCTTACGCCGCGCGGACGCGATATTTACCAGCGAACTGGAAAAAGAAGGTCTTCTGACCCTGACGGAAAATTCCGGGGGGCTGCCCTCCGGGTCTTCCCAGGCCTTCGCCGTGCTGCTGCCGGTCCGCTCCGTCGGCGTAATGGGCGATCAGCGCAGCTACCAGGAAGTTATCGCCCTGCGGGCTGTCTCTACCACGGACTTTATGACCGCGGATTGGGCGCGCCTGCCCTACGATTTGCTCGCCCGGGTTGCCAGTCGGATTGTGAATGAAGTGCCGCGGGTGAACCGGGTGGTGTATGATATTACCAGTAAGCCGCCCGCGACTATTGAATGGGAATGATCCCGAACTGAACGAGGTACTATGAACTACACAGATATCCTGAAAAAAGCCTGGAACATCGTCTGGAAACATAAAATCCTTTGGTTGTTTGGCTTGCTGGCAGGCTCCGCGATTGGCAGCGGTCAGGGATTCTCCTATAACTTCTCATCCCCAAACCGCATGCAGCAGCATTGGCAGAACGGACAGAACTTTCCGGATATGTTCGGCCGCGCGAGCGGGTTTTTGCACTCCGTTCCGGTGTTTGCCTGGGTGCTGCTGGCCGGCGCCGTGATGGTCGCGGTGCTGCTTTTCAGTCTGATTGCCTTTTTCGTGGGTCAATACGGCACGGCCGGGCTTATCAAAGGCTCTGCCCTGGCGGATGACCCGCAAATCGGAAAGCTCAGTCTGGGCGAAGTACACCGCGCGCTCAAACCGTATTATTGGCGCTTGGTTCTGCTGCGGCTGCTGTTGGTGTTCGTCAGCATCATGGCAGCCGGCTTGCTGTCCCTCCCGCTGGTTATCTTCATTATTGGCACGCTCGGCGTGGGCTTATGCTGCCTTATACCGTTTTTTATCCTCCTCATTCCGGTGGCTTGGGCGGCAAACGTGCTCGTGCACAACGCCTCCATCGCTCTGATAGATGAGAATTTGGACGCGATTGAAGCAGTCAAACGCGCCTGGCAGGTAACCGTCCGGAATATTGGCCCGTTCCTGGTCTTGCATCTCATACTCATGCTCATCCGCTTTATCAGTGTGCTGGTGCTGAGCGCCCCCCTGATTGCGGCCGCTTTGCCGCTGCTAATCGCGCTGCGCGCGTCATCTGCCGCTTGGGCGCTGGCTGGCGGCGCGTTGTTTGGTCTGTTGGCAATGGTTTACCTGCCGCTGTTTTTGTTGGTGGTAAGCGTGTTGAACGCGTATGACCTGACCGCGCGCGCTTTGGCATTCCGCGACCTGAAAGATAAAGTCCGGGTGCTTCCGCTTGGCGCGCAGCCTTTGCCGCCGCAAGAAACAGAATAAGCAATGAGCTTGCGCGCTTCCGCATCCCTGGGGGCAACTTCCTCCGCCGCTGCGCGCTGGGCGCGGCTGCTTGCCCGGAGGTTATTAGGGTTCGCCTGCGCGCTCGTGTTTATTTTCCTGCCTGTTCTGCAGGCCGCGCCCTCTGTTTTTGCCGCCGCCAACGGGCAAGCGGCACCCTCTTTGGAGATTCTGAGCATAGACGCGCGCGAGTTTCCGCTCATCCGCGCCGAAGTGAAACCTCTCAATTTGCCCGCGGGGGAAGCCCCGCAGATAAATGCAGCTTCAATCAGCATCCTGGAGAATGAAAACGCGATTCCAGCCCGGGATGTGCAGGAAAACTACGCAGGAATTCATTTCGCCCTGGCTGTGAACCCTGATTTCGCGCTGGATTCACGCGACCCGAAGGGTGTGTCCCGTTATACCAAGCTGGTCGGCGCGCTCAAGCAAATGTCCGCGGAATTTTCATCGGATGGAAACGACCGCTTCAGTTTATTCATCAACCCCGATTATGATTTCAAACAGCTTTCTGACTTCAGTTCACTGGTGACAGCGTTGGACGCCTACAGCGGCAGTTTTCGCGGAATGAAATCTGACCTTGCCAGCCTCAACCGCGCGATTGACGCCCTGAGCACGGACGCAAGCGGGAAAGACAAAGCGCTCCTGTATATTACCGGTTTGCCAACGGTACAAGACGCGAAGAGCATTAAGCTCCTCACAGAAACCGCGCGAGAGAAAAAGATAACCGTCTACGTGTGGTTGGCCGGCGAATCATTCATCGACAGCTACCCGCAGGTTCCCTACCTACGCGACCTGGCAGAAAGCAGCGGTGGTCAATTGGTCATCTTTTCGGGGAGTGAGCCGCTGCCGGAGGCAGGCGCTTACGTGCGCAGCCTGGGCAGAACCTATTCGGTCTCTTACCTCTCTCTGGCGCGAAAAAGCGGTAGTCAGAACCTCACCGTGCGATTGCAGACAGCCAGCGGGCAGATATCCTCCGCCATCTCCCACTTCACAGTCGAGGTCACTCCGGCATCCCTGAGCTTTCTCGGCCTTCCGGAAGAAATTTCACTGCAGCAGTCGGCAGACGGCAGCCTGACGCCTTCCGAACTTCCAGTTGAGGTTCTGATCGATTTTACAGACGGTCATCCGCGCAGTATCGCATTGGCGCGATTGTTGGTGAACGGAACCCCGGTGCAGGAAAACGACCAGGCGCCGTTTGGGAGTTTTACGCTGGCGTTGAAAGATTTTTCCAACGCCGGAAAACTGAGCCTGCAAGTGTTGATGATAGACACGCTGGGTCTGGAAGCCAGATCTGCATCCGTGGACATGAACATAACCCTCCTGCCGGCAAAAAAAGTCGGCGGTCTGGAGTTTTTGAAAAGCCCTTGGTTCCTGGTAATTGCCGGCGCGGCGCTGGCGGTGTTTTTCGCGCTGGTGGTTCTGCCAGCTGTACACAAAGCCAAACCCAAAGCCGCGCCCGATCTGCCGGCGGTAATCAAGCTGCCGGCGCTCATGAGCGCGCCAACAATTCTGGCAACGCTGACCAGGTTAAACCCGGAAAACCTGCCCTCGCCAGATAAACCCATCGCGATAACCCAGGAAATAACCATCATTGGGCGGGATTCAGACCTATGCAACCTGGTTTTGGACGACCCGGCTGTGGAACCAATGCACTGCCAAATACGCCGGATGCCGGATGGAATATTCCGCCTGACGGACTTCCGCAGCAGCGCGGGCACCTGGGTCAACTACGCGCCGATAGGGGTCAAAGGTATCCGCCTGCAGCACGGAGACTTAATTCAGTTGGGCTCGCTCACGTTCCGGTTTGCCAGCGGCACGCGGGTGGCAGCCTCCGATACTATTCAGTTGGATTAGCGCAGACGCGGCTGCGCTTTCCACACGCGCGGCAACCAAAACCTGCACGTTGTTTTTCGGAATTAAACGGAATATTCACCGCTTTCACGCGGCAAGTTTGCTTGCCCGCAGGATTAACTTATGTTAGAATAGCAACCCTACGGAGGGATGGCCGAGCGGCTAAAGGCGCCTGTCTTGAAAACAGGTATGGGGAAACCCATCGTGGGTTCGAATCCCACTCCTTCCGCTCGGGCTGATGCCCGTACCTGGGGAGGTGCCAGAGTGGACGATTGGGGCCGCCTGCTAAGTGGTTGTTGGAGTAAAATCCAACCGAGGGTTCGAATCCCTCCTTCCCCGCCTGAATAGTGAAAGCACCTGAGCAGGTGCTTTTCGCTTTTTAAAACCGGAGTATGAAATTACTTGGGCGAATGCCGCCGGTTTGCCAAAGTTTTGATTCCCATCCTTCGTAAAAAGGCGGCATTCTCCGAATTTTCGAAAACACAGCAGGCGTGCTCGCCTGTCGCCGCTTTCCGATTACTCCCCGCCTAAGCTGTTGCTCCAACCCCGCTCCCTGGCCAAAGTAAAATCCCTGGCGACTGGGTCTTTTTTGCGGTTAATGGCCCTTTTCACCAATATTTCCTCTCAAACGAGCAGGAAATTGGCGTTTGAGCTCTTTTTGGCGCCAACCTGGCGCGAAAATTGCAACATCGAAACTGATGAAATTGCGTGTTTTCTCACACGGCTCGCCGCCCGCCCAGCCGGCCGAGGCAAACCTCAGGTAAAGTGAGTTTTAGCAAGCTCAGGCATGTTTTTCAAATCGTCCGCTGCGGCGGGCTGTGAAGAATTAATTAAATATCGCGCTTTCTTATTGAGGCAATCTGAATTTGGATCTGAGTGTTTATTTAAGGAGTGACACATGAAAAAGGTTAAAGTATTATCTGTAATTTTAATTGCCAGCCTGCTGATTGTCTCTCTGGCAGGGCTCAAAGGAACCCCGGTTGCCAAAGCGGAAGGCGAAAACCCGCCGGAATCCGAGCTTATTCAAAGCAACGCCTGGCTGCTGGGTACTGAACCGGAGAAATCTATTTCAAATGCCAAAACTTTTTCGCTCACAAGCTGCAACCAGGTTTTCTGGGATAACGGACGTTTTATCACCCATTCAGGCGGCGGCTTTCAGGGTGTGAACGCCAGCGCCGTCCAAACCACACTCGGGATGCAAACCTATGGTTTTTCCAACCAATACTTCGCATTAGGGTATCACACCGCCGATGATTTCATCATCGCGGATACGCGTGGTTGGCAGATAGACACGATATCCTTGTTTGCCTATCAGGACGGCGCGTATCAATTCCCACCGTCCTCCCCGATTATTGAAGTCTATCTGCAAATTTGGGACGGCCCACCCGACGCTCCAAACAGCAAGGTTGTCTTTGGGGATCTCTCCACCAACCGCCTGATTTCCACATTCTGGACCAAGAGTTACCGCGTTCCGGATACAGGTCTGACCCAGAGCAGCATGCCAATCATGGAGAATGTGGTTCAGGTAGGCGCTTTCCTTCCCGCCGGCACATACTGGCTGGATTGGTCTACCAAGGGCAGCATGACTACGGGTCCCTGGGTTCCGCCTGTTACCGTAATCGGTCAGACGGCCACCGGCAATGCCAAGATTTTCAAGGACAATTGGCAGCCGGCTGTGGACGCGGGCACTGGCACGGCGCAAGACCTGCCCTTTATAATCCGCGGCTGCCGCGAACAAGGCCCCTGGCAGCAGCTTAATAACAGCCAGGTGGACCGGATGGATAACGTGCTTGCCGCCTATAACAACAAAATTTGGGACGTTACCGGGCGCGGCGCGACCGGCGTTTCAACTTATGACCCTGGCACAGGGCTGTGGTCGCTCATTGGCGGATCCACCCCACCCTTTGGCAGCAACTACGCTCGCTCCGGCTGCCAGATAGGCAACGAAGTCTTTATGTATGGCGACGGCAGTACCCCCGGCTTTACCGGCTTGTGGAGCTATAACCTGAACACAAACATTTGGAAGCAGGAAACCCCAGGCGGAACTCCGCCCGGCTATCAAGGCATCTGGGCGCCCGCCTGGGTGGCAGACCCGGCGACCAAGGTGTGCTACATGACCGGCGGCGCGCAAACTCCGGGCGGCGGCACGCTCAACAGCGTCTACGCTTACGATACAGTCCAGGATACGTGGCTGGCGCCGCTGCGCGCCTTCGATAGTGTTCGCAACTACCACGCCGCGTTCCTCTTCAACCGCCCGTCAGATAATCACAAGCTGCTTTGCGTTGCCGGAGGCGTCACCACCGGACCCGTGCTCAAGAGCACCCAGTGCTACGACTTCAGCAAGGCAAACTGGAACGAAGAAGACCATGACCTTGGCGCGCTGCCCATCGCACTGTGGGGCATGGGCTACGCGCAAACCACTATCTCCGGGCATGTCCAGCTTTGGCTGGTAAATGGCTCCGATAAAGATTTCAATATCAGCCCCGAAACGTGGGTTTTCTCCGCCAAGACGAAGACTTGGGCAAGCGCGGGTCCGCTGCAAACCGGAGATTTCTTCCGGACATCCGCGGTGACTTTGGACAATGTGGTCTACCACGTTGGTGGGTCGCTGGGCGGTTTCAACTACGTCGGCAAGGCCGATAAGTATATCGGTTATGGTATTTATATACCCTGCGCTTCCAAGTTCTCGCAGCTGAAGTAAGCTCAGGGCACGCATTCGTATGAACAGAAGCCGTGAATAGATTTCACGGCTTCATAATTTATCGAGCAGGTAAACCTTCACACGGAAATTCCTCTTCAACGTCAGTCTTCAATCGTATTCAAGCATGACCGCCATCAAACAAACCCCAGCTTGCGTTTTCACTACGCGGGTTAACCAGGCAAAAAGTCAAAGCGACCCCATGAAAGCTCATTCTCCAACCAGCATAAAACGGATCCTGGATTAACCAAATAAATGGAGCCCGGGATATCCAGGCTCCATTTATTCATTTTGAGTGAACCGCGCCTCAGGCCTTATCGTCCAACAAGCGGCGTTCGCCTTCCAACGCGCGGATTTCCGTAACGTCTTGCGATACTTCAATCACGCCTTTGTAGGCTCCCTGCGCGTCCCGCAGCGCGAAGTAGCGAATGTGCACGAATTTGCCGCCCATCTGGATCCAGAATTCAGCCGCGTCGCGTTTGCCCGCGCGGAAATCATCCAGAATGTTCTGCACCACATGCACACTCTGCGGAGGATGGCAGTTTTGCACGGACCGTCCGATAATCGCGGCGGTGCGCACGAAAATCCGCTCGGGGGTCTGGGAATAGAAACAGACCTGGTCGTTTTCATCAACATAGGTGATGTCCACCGGGAGATTGGTCAGCATCAGGTTAATCTGTTCGGGGGTCAGCGCGCCAGTTAAGAGGTTGACCTTGCCTTCGGTTTCAAACACAGGCGCTTGTTCTGCCTGAGTGGGCTCAACATAAGCCGGGCCTTCTTTCAAGCTCAGGCTTTCGCTCTTAATCAGGTCCCAATCTTCCTGGGTCAGGCGGTTGAGCGCTTCCGGCAGGAGGACTTTTTCTTCTTTATAGAACATATCCCGGACAGCCTTTGCCAACGCAAGGTATTCGGCGTCGACGGTTCCCAGGTCCACCGGGTCGCTGTTTGCCAGGGACTGGACGCGGCGGATAGCTTTGCGGATGTCATTATGCACACCCCACATCACTTTGGAAGGACCTTCAAAGCCGTATTTCTCAAGGACCGGGAAAAGCAGGTTTTCTTTCCATTCATAATGGCGTTCAATCAGCTGCAGGTTGCCCACCGCCAGGCGCAAGGATTTCAACGCGTTCGCGTCCCCAGCCAGGACTTTCGCCAGGCTGACCTCAATGGATTCGAGCACACGGCTGATGACTTCATTTTCCAGGCGGAAGTTGAACACCGGGTGACCGGGAATGGTTTCCGGCGCGGCCTGGCTTTCCAATCCCTGCTGGAAGACCGCCACGTGCAGGTCGCACAGTTTCTGGATATCCGCCACTGGCAGCCCTTCCGCAATCACCTCCCGCTCGGCCTGGGCAATGTCGGACGCGGTGGATACGGCGATGATTTCGTTGAATTCCTCTTGCAGGTTTTCAACGCTTTCGCCCGCGTGCAGTTTACGGATAATCGCCTTCAGCGCATCCTTACGTTTGGTCGCGTTATTGATAAATTCACTCATGAGTACTCCCTTTTCTATTCTTCTGTGTCCCAACTGATGGTCAGTGGGCATTCAATTGCGTGTTGTGGACAAACGGCTTCACACTCAGTGCAATAAGTGCAGGCTTCCGGTTCCGAGAACACAGGATAGCCGCTTTCGGCATCCATGCTCAATGCGTGCTCAGGGCAGAGCGCCGCGCATTCACCGCAGCGGCTGCAAGCGGATAGTTCTATTAACGGAAGGTTGGGCGTGTTTGTCATCCCGCTCAGTTTAACTCTCTTTTCGCGAAAGCGTTGTGACTTAAGTCACAATTTAAGCTTTCCCCCCACATAAATCCAGTCAGGCGAAAGACATCACCACCGTCTGGCTTCTTCCTCCAGCGCGGCACGATTTTTCAAGACCAGCCGCTGCCGCCGGCGTTCCAACCAACCCGCCTGGGCAAAGTCCCGCAGCTGGCGGGCCACAATTTCCCGCACAGTCCCGATTTCCGCGGCGATTTCCTCCTGGGTGATGCCACCTTGCAGAACGGGTTGGTCTGCCTGCTTTATGAGAAAAGCGGCCAGGCGCGAGCGCGCGCTTTGCAGGCTCAGGCTGCCTGCCAATAAGCTCAATTGCGCGTTTTGAGCCGCCAGGGATTGGAGCAGCGCCCGCACAAAAGCCGATTCCGCCCCAGGCGCCGTCAACTCCCGAAAAAATGAAAGCGCGATGGACACGATTTGCGTGGGCTGGCTCGCTTTTCCGCTGGCGGGGTGGCAGGCGTTTTCTTCTAACAAAAGGGACGGCGCGGATATGACGTCCCCTCTGCGCAAATGGGTAATGATTTGCTCTCTGCCGTCGGGTGAGCGCATAAAGGTTTTCACCTCGCCCGTCAGAATCACCAACAAGCTGCTGACCTCATCCCCCTCAAGGAAAACAATCTCGCCCGCGTTAAAATTCCGGACCACGCTGGCGCGCGCCATGAGGCGCAGCTCCTTCCCGGAAAGGGCGGCAAACACAGCCAGAGAGCCCAGGTCCTGGGCCAGCGTGTCAATCGCGTCCATCAAAACCCCCCGTTCCCTCTGAGCGCGCGCGCGAATTTGCCCTGAAACGTCAGAGCGAGTGTCTTTTCAAAAAGCGGCGCGAGTGAAAAAGCCATCCGAAATCCCTTTTCGGGTTAATCATACTCGTTTCCGCGCATCCTGGGAAAAAACGGTTTCAACCACCGTTCTACTGCTCCGCGGGCGGGGAACAAACCCTGAAAGCTCCATGCTGGCACATTAAGCAAAGAAAGGTCCGGGCTGAAATGAAATCGGGTACGTTCGCCTTTTTGCCCTGCCCGGTTCACTCTGAAGAGGTGGAGCGCTTGATGAAATTGAAGACCAACTGTCCGCTCAATTCCTGCCGCGCCTCAGCGGCCGCTGGGGAAGTCCGCGCCGTCCAACGAAGCAGGCAAATGAACAGTTGGCGGGTAAAGCCTGAGGGCAATCCGCTATGCGTTGGGGGTGCATGGAACAAGTTTGTGCGTCCGCTTTGCAGGCAACGAGGTTTGTATTCCTTACAGTCAGCGCGCCGGCTGGAGCCTCCAGTGCATCAGCCAAACCAGGGGGCTGCCGCGCCGCGGGGTTCATCGCAGAGGTAAGCCGTGGCGCTCTTTAATGGGAGCCGCAAATCCAGACGCGCATATGCTTATGGCGGCTGAGAATAACAGCTTCCCTCTTTCAACCCGAGCCGCGGACTGCTTTAATCAGCGGATTTCTTTCTGATTTTGGGAATTTTGCTGTATACTTAATTATAAAGTGGTATGACCTCTTACCATTTTCATCTACGGAGGTTAGTATGCCAGAGTGGAGCGCCCCTCCCAAAATCGCGGAAATCACCGAACGCCGCTTGCTGGATGCCATCCTGGACGGCTCATTTCCGATTGACTCCAAACTCCCTCCGGAGCGTGAGCTGGCTGGAATGCTTGGCGTCACCCGCCCCACCTTACGCGAAGCCTTGCAGCGCCTTTCACGCGAGGGCTGGCTCGAAATCCATCACGGCAAACAAACCCGGGTAAAAAACTACTGGCAGGAAGGCAATCTGCTCATCCTCAACTACCTTGTCCATAACCTCCAGGCGCAGCCCCCCTCTTTCGTTCCCAACCTGCTGGAAGTCCGCGCCACGCTCGCCCCGGTTTTCACCCGTTTGGCTTTCTCAAGGGAGCCAGACCAGGTTTACGCCCACCTCGCCCAAATGCAGGATTTACCGGATTGCGCGGAGCTTTTTGCCGCAGCAGACCTGGAACTGCAGCGCGTGCTGAGCATCCTTTCCGGCAACCCCGTCTACACTCTGCTCTTCAACAGCTTCGGTGAGCTCTATCAGGTGATGGCGCCGCTGTACTTTGCCTCCGGGTTTGCCAGAAACCGCTCACGCAGGTTTTACCTGGAGCTCTATGAGGCTGCCGGTCGGCAGGATGTTGCCGCGGGAGAAGCGCTAACCCGCGTGATGATGTTAGAAAGCATTGAAATCTGGAATAACCTGAAAAAAGAAAGAGGACAAGAAGTATGAATTTAAACCAAGACCGCAAGGAAATCTGGCAAAATCTGCAGCAGGATTGGGACATCATCATCATCGGCGGTGGGATTACCGGCGCGGGAGTTTTCCGGCTGGCTGTCGCCCAGGGATTGCGCGTTTTGCTGCTCGAGCAGCACGACTTTTCCAGCGGCACGTCCAGCCGTTCGTCCAAGCTCGTGCACGGAGGGTTTCGCTACCTGCGCAACCGCCAGTTTGATATCACCCGCGAATCCGTGCGGGAGAGGGAAGCCCTGCTGCGCGAGGCTCCCGCGCTGATTAGCCCGCTTGGCTTCATCCTGCCCTACACCGCGTCCAAAGCGCAGCGGAGAGAATTTCGCCTTGGCGTCACAATTTACGACCTGATGGCGCCCAAATGGCAGCACCGCCGGCTTTCCCGGGAAGCCGTTCAGAGCCTGGCGCCGCAAATGAGCGCTCCCTGGCTGGCAGGGGCGTATCTGTACTACGACGCGGTCATGGACGATTCGCGCATGGTCTTGCGTCTGCTCAGCGAAGGCTGTCGGGCGGGCGGTACCGCCTTGAACTACGCGCGCGTCGAAAAACTGCTTCGCGCCCAGGACGGTAAAGTTTGCGGCGCGGCTCTCAGCGACCAATCTCCAGCCGCCTTGGGCAGTCTGGAATTACGCGCCCGGGTGGTTATCAATGCGGCTGGGCCCTGGTCCGACGCGCTGCGCGCGCAGCTGAACCAGCCCGAACGCCTGCGGCCCCAACGCGGCTCTCATCTTATCTTTCCGCGTGAGAGGCTGCCTCTGCAATACGCCGTCACGCTCCTACACCCCAAAGACAAGCGCGCCATGTTCGCCATCCCCTGGGAAGGCACCACGCTGATTGGAACCACCGACCTGGACCACCCCGCGCCGCTGGATTTGGGCGAACCTTACTGCACCCAGGCCGAAGCGGACTACATCCTGGAAGCAGCGACTGCATTCTTCCCTTCCGCGCGGCTCAATCAGGCAGACGTGCTTTCCAGCTTCGCCGGCTTGCGCCCCATCATCCGCGGCAGCGCCTCGGACCCTTCCGCGGAATCGCGTGTCCACGTCGTCTGGGAGGAGGACGGCATGATTACGATTACCGGCGGAAAATTGACAATCTTTCGAAAGATGGCAGAAGACGCGCTGCGTAAAGCGGCGCCTGCCCTTGGCATCAACCTCACACCCCTGAATAGATATTATGAAGCGCTGCCCAAACCAAGCACCGCCCAGCATTCCGATTTATGCGCCGACCAAACTCTTTACCTTTCCGGTCGTTACGGCTTCGCGCTGCCAGAACTGCTGAAAGCCGCCAAACCCGGCGAGCTTAGCCCGGTGCAAGGGCTTCCCACCATTCGCGGAGAAATGCGCTATGCCGCCCGCTGCGAAGCCGTGCAGCATCTGGATGATTTGCTCTTGCGTCGGACGCGCCTGGGCTTGCTTTTACCCGACGGGGCGCGCGCTGAACTGCCCGCGCTGCGGGACATCACCCGCGAAGAGCTTGGCTGGGACGACTCGCGTTGGGAAGCGGAAGTCTCGCGTTACACTAAAATTTACACACAATTCTACAGTTCCGCGCCCGCGGGAAATTAGAAAACCTGGAGGACAATATGGCAAAAAAAGAAGGTTTTAGGCCAAACTGGTATGAAGAGGTAACCCCGCCCGGCACTTACCGGTCTTTGGTCAAATGGGGAGACCCTGCCGGCATCAAACATCCGAACAGCGGTCTGGTGCGCCTGATTATGGACCAATTCCAGCTCACGGAAGCGGATTTAAGCAACCCGCTCAACCTTTCATTGGACATGGTGACAGACAGCGTCCCCTGTCGTATGCCAGCAGAACACCTGGCGTTTTTCCGCGCCCTTTGCGGGGATGAAAACGTACTTACGGACACGTACACGCGCATCTCCCGGTCTTACGGGAAAGGCATGCTGGACGCGCTGCGTCTGCGGCGCAAAATCATCCAAAACCTGCCCGAGGTTGTGATCGCGCCGCGCAGCCGGGAAGAAATTGTACGTCTGGTCGCGTATGCCGATGAGCACCGCATCCCGGTGACTGTCTTTGGCGGCGGCTCCACCGTCACGCGCGGGATGGAAACTCCGCTCGGTGGTATTACGGTGGATATGAGCAGGCACATGAACCGCGTGCTGGCATTCAACGAAACTGACCAAACTATCACCGTTGAAGCCGGCATAAGCGGACCGCGGCTGGAGGCGCTGTTGAACAACGCGGTCCGCGAATTTGGTGCGGCACGCGCCTACACCTGCGGGCATTTCCCACAGTCTTTCGAATATTCCAGCGTGGGCGGTTGGGCGGTCACCCGCGGCGCCGGACAAAATTCCACCTATTACGGCAAGATTGAAGACCTGGTCATCGCGCAAGACTATGTCACCCCGATAGGGGAGCTTCGCACCTGCCCCCAGCCGCGCGCGGCAACCGGACCGGACTTTGACCAGGTTATGCTGGGCGGCGAAGGCGCGTTTGGCATTCTGGTCAGCGTCACCCTGCGGGTCTTCCGCTACATGCCCGAAAATCGCAAGCGCTTCAGCTATATGTTCCGCACCTGGGAAGAAGCCCAGGCTGCCTGCCGCGAGATTATGCAGGCTGAAATTGGCTACCCCTCTGTTTTTCGCCTCTCCGACCCCGAAGAAACTGACGTCGCCATGAAACTCTATCACATTGAGGGTACGCCCGCGGATACGATTCTGCAGAAGCTGGGCTATCAGCCCATGCAAAAATGCCTCCTGCTGGGCTTAACCGACGGCGAGAAAGATTTCTGCGCCAATCTGGACCGCAAAATCCGCCGGATTTGCCGGCAGCACCGCGCGTTTGAGCTCAGCCTGTTTGGCGTGACCAAACGCTGGGAAAAGGACCGTTTCAGGGACCCCTACCTGCGCGAGGATTTGCAGGATTTTGGCGTCTTGATAGACACCCTGGAATGCGGGGTAACCTGGGAGCAGATGCCGCGCGTCCATCAGGAAGTGCGCGCCTTCGTGAAGAGCCGACCGCAAACGGTATGCATGACCCATCTCTCCCATGCCTATCCGCAGGGAGCCAATCTATACTTTATCTTTATCGCGCGCATCGCGACCATTAAAGAATATCTCCAGCTGCAATACGGCATCCTGGAGGCAATCACAAAAAGCGGGGCGGCAATCAGCCACCATCACGGCGTCGGCAAACAAACTGCGCCCTGGCTGGAGGAATGCATCGGAAAACCGCAGATGGATGTGGTGCGGCTGTTGAAGCAGCATTTTGACCCGCATAACATCATGAACCCGGGCGGCACCCTGGGTTTGGACATGAGCGCTGAACAGGCGCAAAAACGTTGGAGCATGGACCTGGAGGACTGATGAGCGCTGAACAACTGCTGGCTATTGACCATGGAACCCAATCGGTGCGCGCGCTTATTTTTGACCTGCGCGGCAATTTGCTCGCGAAAAGCCAGGTGCCAATTGAAGCGTATTTCTCAACCCACCCCGGCTGGGCGGAACAGGACCCGCAAGTGTTTTGGAACGCGCTGTGCCGGGCTTGCCAGGCTCTTTGGAGCATGCCCGGCGTGGAAAAATCGGCGCTCGTTGGCGCCTCCCTGACGACCCAACGCTCTACGATTATCAACCTGGATGAGCACGGTCAGCCGCTTCGCCCGGCAATCGTCTGGCTGGACCAACGCCGCACGCCCGGGCTCGAACCAGTGGGAGGTCTCTGGGGCTTCCTGTTTAAACTGGCTGGGATGACCGGCACAGTAGCGTATCTGCAATCTGAGGCTGAGGCAAACTGGCTGCGCGCTTACCAAAAAGACGTATGGGATAAGACCCACAAATACTTATTCTTATCCGGCTACCTGACCTACCTGCTCACCGGCAAATTTGTCGATTCGGTGGGTTCACAGGTCGGCTATATTCCGTTTGACTATAAAAAACAAGCCTGGTGCGGCAAATCCGACTGGAAATGGCAGGCTGTTCCGGTTCGTCCTGAGACGCTGCCGGAGCTCGTGAAACCCACCGAACTGCTGGGGTTAATCAGCGCCGAAGCTTCTGCCGCGACCGGAATCCCAGAGGGCTTGCCGCTGATTGCCGCCGCCGCGGATAAGGCTTGTGAGGTAATTGGCGCGGGCTGCATCGAACCCGATACCGCCTGCCTTTCGTTTGGCACCACCGCCACCATCAACACGACGCACAAAGAGTATCTGGAGGTCATTCCGCTCATCCCGCCCTACCCCGCCGCAATCCCGGGCATGTACTCGCTTGAAATCCAGATTTATCGCGGGTATTGGATGGTTTCATGGTTCAAACGTGAATTTGGGATGAACGAAGAGCGCCTGGCACAGGAAAGGGGCGTAAAAACCGAAGACCTGTTTGATGAGTTGATTAACTCAGTTCCAGCTGGTTCGCTCGGGCTTATGCTCCAGCCTTACTGGAGCCCAGGACTCAAGCAGCCCGGCCCGGAAGCCAAGGGCGCCGTGATTGGTTTTGGGGATGTGCATACCCGCCCGTATTTTTACCGTTCCATGATTGAGGGGCTTTCCTACGCGCTGCGGGAAGGCGCCGACCGCACAAACCAGCGCTCCCGCCAGAAAATTGAAACTATCCGCGTTGCCGGCGGCGGCTCCGCCAGCTCCGCGGCTGTTCAGCTTACCGCGGATATCTTTGGCCTGCCGGCTTCCCGCCCTCATGTCATCGAAGCCAGCGGCTTGGGCGCCGCGATGGACCTGGCAGTCGGCCTCAGGCTGCATCCGGATTTTGAAAGCGCCGTGCGCGATATGACGCGCGTCAGCGAGACCTTTGAACCCAACCTCGAAAACCACAAGCTGTATAACGAACTCTACCACCGGGTGTATCTGAAGATGTATAAGCGCCTGCGTCCGCTTTACGACGAACTGGCGGAAATTACCGGCTACCCCGCACTGGATTAATCTACCGATGAAACGCCCGGGTTTAAGCCTGGGCGTTTTCTTTGCTTATCAGGCCCAATCCGATACCAATCTGAAGAGCTGTAGGCTCAAACGGGGCTAATTAATCAAGGTCAGCGCTCCTGTCGGATTCACAGAAAGTGCCGGGAAGAAGGTCAGTAGAACCGCGCCCGGGTATAATAACAAAAATCACACAACGCGCACTGGAGGTTGGCATGCTGCATTATCTTACTCACGAACAAGAAACACAGGTGGAAGTCTGGCTCAGCCAACTCACCCTATCCGAAAAGGTGAGCCTGCTTTCCGGCGCTGATAACTGGTCTACCAGCGCTGTGCCGCGCCTCGGCATCCCCACGCTGCTGGTCAGCGACGGACCTCACGGGGTGCGCGCCGACCGACCCAGCAGCAGCCGCCCACACGCGCCAACCAACGCCTACCCCACCGGGGTCGGGATTGCCGCCACGTGGAACCGCGAATTGGTCCACAAGCTTGGCGCGGCGTTGGCGGAGGAATCCCGTGAGATGGGCGTGGACGTGCTTTTAGGGCCCTGCGTCAGCATCATGCACAGCCCTTTGGGTGGGCGCAACTTCGAAACCTACTCCGAAGACCCATACCTGGCTGGCGAAATCGGCTTGAACTGGGTCTTAGGTTTGCAGCATAAAGGTGTGGGCGCCTGTCTTAAGCATTTTGCCGGCAACGACCAGGAACGCGAGCGCATGCGCCTGAACGTGATTGTATCCGAGCGCGCCCTGCGTGAAATTTATCTGGCTCCCTTCGAAAAAATCGTGCGCCGCGCCCAACCCTGGTCAGTAATGTCAGCTTATGTACGCCTCAACGGCACCTATGCTTCCGAAAACCCATGGCTCCTGCGTAAAGTGCTGAAAAATGAATGGGGATTTGAAGGCGCGGTCTTCTCAGACTGGTACGCGACCCACTCCACAGCTGCCGCCATAAACGCCGGGCTCGACCTCGAAATGCCTGGCCCAGCGCTTTGGCGCGGTAAACTCCTGAAAGAAGCCGTGGATACCTGGCAAGTTTCTGAAGAAACTTTGAATGACGCGGTGCGCCGCTTGCTCATCCTTGTCGCGCGCTGTCTGCCCGGGAAGACCCCGCCCAATCCTTCTGCCGTAGATACCCCCGAACGGCGCGCCCTGGCAAGGGAAATCGCCAGGCAGTCTATCACGCTGCTCAAAAACGAAAGGGACGCTCTGCCCATCCCACCTGCCGTGCGGAAAGTTGCCGTAATCGGGCTGAACGCCAACGCGCGCGTCAGCGGCGGAGGCAGCTCCCTGGTGAAAGGTCCGTATTGGATAACGCCGTTGGAAGGCTTGCGCGAAGCGCTTGGAAGCGAGGTGGAAATTCGTTATGAGCCGGGCGTGGATAATCGCGTGTTCCCTCAGGTAATAGAGAACACTTTTTTCTCCCAGCCCGATGGCGGCGCGGGGCTCAGGGTCAGCTTGTATCACAACCCGGACTTCGCCGGGGAACCGCTGCGAAAGACCGATCCCGCCTTGGACTCGTGGTGGGGCGGTATGGGGCCGGCGGAAGGGGTTATAGACGCCCGCTGCTTCAGCGGCACCTGGGAAGGTTTATATGAAACCCCGGCGAGCGGTGAAACGCCTTTCTACCTGGCAAATAACGGGCACGCGAAACTGTTTGTTGAAGAAAACCTGGTTGTAGAAAACCATACCGGCGATGTTATCCCTGATTACGGCAATTTCAGCGCTGTTCTGGCTGGCGGCTCGATTTACCTGGAAGCCGGCCGAAAGTACCGCCTCAGGGTGGAATACGCGTTTATCACTGAAACCGGTTTCCCATTCCTGCAGCTGCTGCACCTGCCCCCCTACGTGCCAGCAGACGGTCTTAACCGGGCTTTCCAGGCGGCCGCGAACGCCGACCTGGCCATCGTAATAGCCGGCAACCCCGATGGTTACGAAACCGAAGGCACCGACCGCCCATCCATGCGCTTGCCGGGCAGCCAGGATGCGCTAATCACCGAGGTCGCCCGTGCGAACCCGCGCACCATCGTGGTGGTGCAAGCTGGCGCGCCCATTGAGATGCCTTGGGCAGACGAGGTCCCCGCTATTCTGTGGGAATACTATCCGGGTCAGGAAGGCGGCAGCGCGCTGGCGGACCTCCTGACAGGCAAGGTGTCTCCTTCCGGCAGGCTGCCGATGAGCCTTCCCTGCCGGTTGGAAGACGACCCGACCTTTGTTAATTACCCCGGCGACCAATCCCTCCTGTATGGCGAAGGCATCTTTATCGGCTACCGCAACTATGACCTGCGCCAGATGAAGGTGCTCTTCCCGTTCGGGCACGGGCTTTCATACACCCGCTTTGAGTACAGCGACCTGCGCTGTCCGGAAAGCTTCCACGCCGGAGAAAAGGTGGAAATCAGCTTTACGCTCCGCAACAGCGGCAAGGTGACTGGCGCGGAGGTCGCGCAAGTTTATGTTCGCGACGTCCAATCCAGCGTGCAGCGTCCGATTCGGGAATTGAAAGGTTTCAGCCGCGTTTGTCTGGACGCTGGCGAGGAAACCCGGGTGTCCATCCAGCTGAACGAGCACGCCTTCAGCTATTACGACCAGGATCGGCACGCCTGGGTGATGGAACCGGGGTATTTCGAAATTGAGGTGGGCAGCTCCTCGCGCGATATCCGCCTGAAGGGCAGCCTGAGGTTGGAAAAGGAGGGCGTTGGCTTGTCTTAAGCGCGCTTTAACAGCCGCGGCGCGGCAGCCCTTTGTGAATCCGCGAAGCCGCCACACAAAACAGCCCTCACGAGGAGGGCTGTTTGCTTTACAGATCTTCTTTGGCGCGTACCAAAATCAACGATTTACCCGCTGGTTTTTTAAGGTCAAAGAAAGTTTTGCGGCTGCGTAATAGTTGAGCCAGCTGTTTGGCGCCGTAGCTGCGCGGGTCAAAACCTGGGTCAATCCGGCGCAGAGCAGTCCCGACCTCCGAAAGCGTGGTCCAGCCGTCGTCATCCGAGCCTGCCATATCAATCGCTTGGTTGACCTTTTCAATCAGTTCCAGGTCGGCTTGCGTAAGCTGTTCCAGCTTCTGCTGTTTTTGCGCGGCTTTCCGTTTCTGTCGCTCGCGCTCTTCCAGGTTTTCAGTATAGATGAACACATCGCAAGCCGAGACGAACGCCCGCGGTGTGGATTGCTTGCCAATTCCAATTGCCATCTTTCCGCTTTCGCGGATGCGCGTGGCCAGGCGGGTATAGTCGCTGTCGCTCGAAACCAGGCAAAACCCATCCACCTGGTCGTTATGCAGGATATCCATCGCGTCGATAATCATCGCCGAGTCGGTCGCGTTCTTTCCGATGGTATACCGGAACTGCTGAATGGGTTGGAAAGCGTACGAGTTCAGGATATCCTTCCAGGATTTCATATTGGAAGTCGTCCAATCCCCATAGACCCTGCGAATGGTCGCGTTGCCAAAGCGGGCCGATTCAACCACAATTTGCTCCATTAAGCTGGACTGCGCGTTATCGCCGTCAATCAGGATGGCGACGCGCTTTTCTGTATTACCGTTCTTAAGTATTTCTGAATTCATAACTTTATTATACCTGTATTAGGTCCGCCCTGCCGGCTCACATTTTCCCTGAGTTTTCTTGCCCCAAGTCGCCCAGGCCCGCGGATTACGGGGGTATCACAAGAAAAAACCGCGGTCACTCCCGCGGCCTACTTCAGCACAGACTAACCCCGTGTTTGCGGTAGTAGTTTTGGTGGTACTCCTCTGCCGGATAGAAGCGCTCCAGCATTTCCACCTGGGTGACCACCGGGCGCTCAAAAACGCCGGAAACCTCCAGGAAGGCTATCACCTGTTCAATGATTTCTTTTTCTTCCGCGGTGGTATAAAACACCATCGAGCGGTATTGGGAGCCAAAATCAAGCCCCTGGGAGCAGCAGGTAGTTGGGTCGTGGTAGGAAAAAAAGAGTTCCAGAAGCTGCTGGAAGCTGATTACTTCAGGTTCAAAGACAATTTTCACAGTCTCGGCGTGACCGGTCGTCTCCTGGCAGACCTGACGGTAAGTCGGGTCTTTGGTGGTACCGCCGGCATACCCAACCTGGGTGTCCACCACCCCTCGTACGCATTGAAACTTTGCCTCCAGCCCCCAAAAACACCCCCCCGCGAAGTAAGCTTCCTGCCTCATGTGTTTCTCAATTCTTCAGTTTTATTTTCTTCCGGCATTTTCCGCAAGGCTGCCGGTGCCAAACAAAGCCGCGTACCAACCGGCTGCGTTCCGCGCGGAAACCCAGCCCCCGGCCCAGCCTGGTTGGGCGCGTGATCCGGCTGTTCTCCGGTGTTTTGCCGCCGCTGTTCAGCGTCTGTTATGTAAGTCTTTTTCATACTAAACCTGCTGAAAATATAACACGGAACAAGAGCCCGAATCGCGCCTGTCTATTCCTAGTACAGAGTTGTTAACATAAAAGCTGCCGTTTCTGGCAGCTTTTGAGAATATTTTCCGTTGGGGTTTAAAGGTCGCCTTTATGCGCCGCCCAGACAGCCAACCCGATGATGCCCGCGTCGTTGCCCAGTTCGCCCGGCACAACCTCCACCTGATCCGCCGGCATGATAATCATCCGCCGCCGCATTTCCTCGCGAATCGGACGCAGGAGCAGTTCGCCAGCCGCCGCCACGCCGCCCGTCACCACCACCCGCTTGGGCCCAACGACCAGCGCGGCGTTCATAATCGCCACGCCCACATACGCGCCGGCGGTATTCCAGATATCGAGCGCCACCGCGTCGCCTGCTTCCGCGGCGGTCGCGATGACGTGCGCGGTGATTTTGTTCAGGTCATAATTCACCAGCTCGCCAATTTTCGTCGCCTGGCCTTGTACCACCGCTTTCAACCCCATCGCCGCGATTGCCGGCCCGGAAGCGAAAGTCTCCACGCAGCCATAATTACCGCAGCCGCATTTGGGCCCGTGGAAGTCCACAGTGATATGCCCCAGCTCTCCGGCGGTGCCGCCCTGGTTCAGGACGAGCTGATTATTCATCACCACCCCGCCGCCGATGCCCGTGCCGATGGCAAGGCAGAGCATGCAGTCCACACCCTTGCCCGCGCCAAAAGCCCATTCGCCGTAGGTAATCGCGCGCACGTCGTTCATGATGTAGACGGGTACCTTCAGGTGGCTCTCCAGCAGCGCTTTGATTGGCACGTTAATCCAATGCCCGGGCAGGTTGGGAATAAAGCTGGTAAGCCCTTTTTCGATATCCAGCCGGCCGGGGGCGGAGAGGCCCACCCCGCCTATCTGGGACCATTCAAAGCCCGCTTCGGCTACCATTTCGGTAATCAGGTTCGCGATGCGTCCGATAACCGCCTCGTGCCCGAGATACGAGAGCGTTTTCGTGTCCCTGGACGCAATGACTTGACCAGTGGACAGATCCACCAGCCCGGCTTTAATATTCGTGCCGCCTAAGTCGCAGCCGACGTAGTATTGGGTGTGCATGCTTTCTCTCCTGCGTGCGTTATTTCAGGGTGAATTATACAACGGGATGCGGGGGAGCTGGTTGGCTTAATCTGGGGTTGAAGAGGAGAGGGGGATAAAAGGTCACATTCCGCGAACAGGCGGGAGGCGGCGCGAAGTGATGTTGATGCATCCAGGAGAGCTGCTGTCACATTCCGCGCGAGGTCGGGAGAACGGCGGGAGCGGAGAGATGTTGGAGATCTAATGGCCAAATCCCGCGCAGATCGGAACGCTTGAAGATGAAGATAATGATGTTTAGGAGACCCGCGGTTAAATCCCGCGCTCGGTCGGGAGACCGGCGCGATCAGAGACTAGTGCGAGTAGATCTCAAGTTATGTCCGGAAACCTGTGGTCACGTTCCGCGCTCGTTCGTGAGACCGGCGCGATCGGAGGTCTCGAGTCCCGATTATGCTTACAGTATTACTAACACCTCAAGAAAGACACAATGGCCTGTCTATGGAAGACACATAAACAAGGTTTTATATTCCTGAGTTTGTGCCGGCGTGAGTGAGTGGGATAGCCTTAGTAAATAAATACCATTTCCATAGGAATATTCAACAAACAAAGGCTGGCACGAATAGATGAAGCGTGTGCTTGTCTATGAATCATCATAGCAGGGTTGGGGGCTGCTAGAGGGGGAAAATGGGGGATTGTTGGGGATTTGGGGGGATAAAAGAGAACCACCAGGTGTAGGAAGCTTTGCCTGGTGGTATCAAAGGGTTTTTAGCAGTCTATCTGGACTTTGATTTAATTCTTCATCAAAATTGGCAGGAAGATAAACCGGAATTCCTTGAAAGTAACGGTAATATTGGTGTTGCCGGTGATGGTTATCGTCAGCGGGTTGTCAATGCCGGATACATCTCCGCTCCATCCAAAGAAGAACCAACCTGGATTGGCAACAGGCGTCAGGGTGACCTGGTTACCATACTGATATGTTTCCTGGTCAGGGCTAAGCATGACCGTTCCGGACCCTGAAGGAGAAACATCCACAGACAAGATGTACTGGTCTGAAAAATTGGCTGTTACGCTCATGTTTCCGGTGATAGTAATTTCAAGAGGATTATTCATTCCGGTTGCATCTCCGCTCCAGCCTGTGAAAGCCCAACCCTCATTTCCTGTTGCCGTGAGGGTGACAACATCACCATAGTGATAAGTAGCCTGAACTGGGTCGACATTTGCTGTGCCAGAACCATCGGGGGTGGCTGAAAGTGTTAATGTATATTCGTCCTGAGTGAAGTTTGCCGTGATGATAGTGTTGCCTTCAATCGTGATACTCAGCGGATTGTCAGTGCCTGTCACGGCCCCAGTCCAGCCTGAGAAGGTCCATCCAGGGTCGGCAGTAGCAGTGAGGGTAACGTCGTCACCGTAATGATAGGTTGTCTGCAATGGTTCAACGGAAACAGAACCTGTATCAGACGGATGTACTCCCACATTTAATGTGTACTCAAGCTGAGTGAAGTTCGCTGTGATGCTCGTGTCGCCTTGAATCGTAAGGGTCAGCGGATTGTCTGTGCCTGTCACATCCCCTCCCCAGCTTGAGAAGGTCCAGCCAGGATTAGCGTTAGCGGTGAGCGTGACCGATTCCCCCCATAGATACTCAGGCTTTTCTGGATTTTTGGTGGCAGTTCCGCTGCCATTATAATCCACAGTCAAAGTAAAGGTCAGGGGGTAGGAATCGTACTCATAAGCGCCCATGTCGCATCGGGCTATTCCATTTCCATCACCATCGATTGGGCGGACAAAAAAGCGCTGGTCGGTAGTCGGGCAGTTAGCTAGATCGCCAGCATCGATTGCAGGGCTCCCTGTACCAAGTGCGTGAGTTTGTGAGAAACCACCATTATCAGCCAATGGTTCTAACAAAGGATTTAGATTGATATTGCCGACACCCGTGTAACCACCTTGAATATCACTATATGTAATTGTTGTTGAACTATCCGGCCAATTATCAATTTGATTTGTGCCATTACCCCAAATTATTGAATTAGTTATAATAGTGTGACTGTTGCCCCAATTCTGTATAGCTCCGCCACTTGGCGCTGTATTTCCCTGAAAGGTTACATTATTCAGTATTGCAGTGCTTTGTTCACCGAGTATCCCACCCCCCCTGGAACTTGCTGTGTTTCCAGAAAAGGTTACATTTGTAAGAATTGGATTGAGTCTGTAAATATTCAATCCACCACCAAAACTCCCGGTGTTTCCCACAAACGTCGCATTGGTTAGTGTGAAGGGGGTCTCTCCTTCAGTAGTAGCACATAGCCCCCCACCGCCATATGAGCTATTTCCAGAGAAAACCACATTTATGAGGCTCGGACTTCCACCTTCTGTTACCATCCCTCCACCATAAGTGTAGTTACCTATCGTATGATTGTTGGTAAAAGTGACATTAAACAGCAAAGGGCTACTATAGGAACTGTTTATTCCAGCACCGTTATAAGAGGCTTTGTTATTGGTGATTATCATATTGCTTATTTTGGGGCTACTATGATCGAGGTATATTCCACCTCCACCATTATTTGGGCTTGTGCCATCGGCATTTCCACCTGTTATGGTGAACCCATCTAGAATTGTCGTGCCATCCACCCCACTGCCAGTCACCACGTGGTAACTATTATCAGCGGTACTGCCTACGGTACCGATGTCTCCACTCAAGGTTGTGATGTTGGATTGCCAGTTACGATCGCCGAGATTTGATTCCGTTCCAGCAAATCCGCCATAAATCGCGACACCTGACTTTAATCGAAAGGTAGCAGTACGGTTGGTACCAGTTGTAGGCTTGTACGTGCCAGCCGCCACCCAGATTTGGTCACCAGTTATCGCATTGGAAATAGCTGTCTGTAATTCGCAAGCATCAATCCAGGAAGTACAAGCCCCATTGGATCCTGGCTTGACATATAGAATGGTTCCTGTTACTTGAGGATCTGTCGAAGCAGCAGACACATCCTCCCAAACAAGAAAAACAGATAACAAAACTACAACGAGCAGAGCTGGGAATAAGAAACTTCTGATTTTCATGCTAACTCCCTTCAGAAATCGATCCAATTACTTAAATAATTGTACTATGAATCCCTGAATTGCTGTGAAATTTTCGAAGCGGGAGTGAAATATTTCGAAAATCGGAGAAACAAAATCAACGATTTTCTTATTATCTTCCCTCCGCTCCCGCCGGTCTCCTTACCGTCCGCAGCAAGAGGCCAGGCCGAATAGAGGAAGCTTTCAGGTTTCTTTAGCTCACCTTTGACCTGCAGTTTTCCAGTATTCGTTTTATTTCTTCAGTTTGATTATCATCCGACCAGGTTATGTTATTAGACCTAAAAACCAAAAATTCAATGAAGCCAAGGCCATCCAAAACAATCTGAAATGATAAAGGTCCTTGTATCATCAGCAAACTATCATATTTATAGTGGATAAATTCGTTGCGGTATTTGTTTAAGTTACGTATGTTTTTATCTTGTGACTTTGTTGGCATAAATTTTTGAGAGTTGGTGTATATCAGAAACCGTTTTGATTTTGTTTTTGAATATAGGTTCAGAAAACAATCAAGTCGACAGTCTGGCAAGTTTTCATTAGCATTGTAACTCTTGAGCCAACATTCAGCGTCTTTGTCCCGATATGTAAGCAATGAATTAGACCCTGTTAATGCAAGAACCATATAACTCTGTACAGCACTATGGAGTGATATATACACCCACGGCCAATACATGGAGTTGGTCTTTACAGAGCTTAGAAAATGCGAAAGTACCTTTAATGAAGTTTTCGCAATGTTATATTTATCAAACTCCAGCGATGGTTCCAATTCTCCTCATTCCGGTTAGCGTAAATAGTGATAATCAAATCGGTGATGTCTCCACTCCCGCAAGTCTTCTGACCGAGCGCCTAAATACTGTTCTTTACAGGCTTCCAAACTGCGCTTTCAGAGAAAACCATTGAACCACAACATGGGCCCGGAAGGATTCGAACCTTCAACCAAGCGGTTATGAGCCGCCTGCTCTGCCACTGAGCTACGGGCCCCCTCAGGACTTCAATTTTACCACGAGCCGGCTCGGCGCCTCAACCCGCTTGCATCTTCGCCCAGCTGTCCACCAACGATATGGTGCGGTTAAACACCAGCCTGCCCGGTTCAGAATCCGCGCTGTCCGCGGTGAAGTAACCATTTCTCACAAACTGCCAGCTCTCCCCAGGCCTGGCATCCGCCAACACGGGTTCCAGCCTGGCGCGGCACACCTGTAAGGATTCCTGATTCACATTGTCGAGGAAAGTCTCTCCCTCAGGCAGGTCCTCCGGGAATTTATCCTCAAACAACTGCTCATACAGCCGCACTTCCGCGTCAACCGCGTGCGCGGCGCTCACCCAATGGATGGTGCCTTTCACCTTGCGCCCATCCGCGGACATTCCTCCCCGGGATTCGGGGTCATAGGTGCAGTGCACCGTGACAATTTCTCTTCTCGGGTCCTTTTCAACCGAAGTGGCGGTGATGTAATAGGCGTTCATCAGGCGCACTTCTTTGCCAATCGCCAGGCGGAAGTATTTGGGCACGGGGTTCTCCATAAAGTCGTCGCGCTCGATAAAAAGCTCGCGCCCGAAAGGCACCTGCCGGCTGGTCTTACAGTCCGAGTCCTGCGGGAAGTCTGAGACCGTAAAATACTCCGTCTTCCCCTCCGGGTAGTTATCCAGTACGACCTTGAGCGGCTGCAGCACAGCCATGCGGCGCTTCGCCCTCAGGTTCAGCGCGTCGCGCACAAAATGCTCCAGCAGTTCCACGTCCACAAAGCTGTCGTTTTTGGCAACCCCAACCGCCTCCAAAAAGCTGCGGATTGCCTCGGGCGGGTAGCCGCGCCGGCGCATGGCTGCCAGGGTGGGCATGCGCGGGTCTGTCCAACCCGAAACCAAACCCTCTTCCACCAGGCGGCGCAGTTTGCGTTTGCTCATGACGGTGTGTGTCAGGTTCAGCCGCGCGAATTCAATCTGCTGCGGGTGAAAGAGCCCGAGCTGGTCCAGGAACCAGTCATACAGCGGGCGGTGATTTTCGTATTCCAGCGAACACATCGAATGGGTGATGCCTTCGATGGAGTCGCTCTGCCCATGCGCGAAGTCATACATTGGGTAGATGCACCACGCGTCGCCGGTGCGGTGGTGCGCGGCGTGCAGAATACGGTACATGACCGGGTCGCGCATGTTCATGTTCGGCGAGCTCATGTCAATTTTGGCTCGCAGGGTGCGACTGCCATCCGGGAACTCTCCCGCGCGCATGCGCGTGAACAAATCCAGGTTTTCTTCAATCGGTCGGTCGCGATAGGGGCTGTTCCGGCCCGCTTCCGTCAGGGTACCGCGGTATTCACGAATCTCATCCGCGCTCAGGTCATCCACGTATGCCTGTCCCTGCCGGATAAGCTGGAGCGCCATTTCATACAGCTGCTCAAAGTAATCCGAGGCGTAATACTCCCGATCGCCCCAATCAAAGCCCAGCCAGTGGATGTCTTCTTTGATTGCGTCGACATATTCCGTGTCTTCCTTAACCGGGTTGGTATCATCGTAGCGCAGGTTGGTCAGCCCGCCGTAACGCTCAGCAATGCCAAAGTCGATGGTTATCGCCTTGGCGTGCCCGATGTGCAGGTAGCCGTTGGGCTCGGGAGGGAAGCGGGTATGTACCCGCCCGCCAAAGCGCCCGCTGCGGTTGTGTTCTTCGATGATATCAATAATAAAGTTCGTTTTGTCGTCCATTTGGCATCCTTCCACGCGTTAACGCACAAATTATAACATTTGACCATCCCGGCGCCCCCACCCCGCGCGCCCCGGCCAAATCTTCGCGAATAACAAAAATTCAGCCCCGTGCCGGAGCGCGGGGCTGTTGGGTATCAAATGAATACCGCGAAGCTTACTTGCTGCGACCGGCTATCTGGCGGCTGATTGCCTGGATTTGTTGTATGTCCGCTTCTTTCGCGGACCCAATAAACTCCAGCGCGCCAACCACATCCCAATTCAATTTCGCGGCAAACTCCTCAAAGACAGCTTTCGCACCGCCAGACCAGGCGTACGAGCCGAAATAACCGGCAATTTTGTTCCGCACTCCCTTAATCTCGGCGATATTCAAAGCGTGTACCATCAGCGGGAACATCGCGCGTTCATACGTTGGGCAGGCAACCAGCAAGCCGCGTTTGGTCCACAACGATGGCAGAATGAAGCTGGGGTCTGTGACGGCAACATTAAAGACTTCCAGAGGCACGCCCTGCTCGGCGACAGCCTGCAAGGCAAAATCCAACGCGCGCTCGGTGTTGCGGTACATACTGCCGTAAAGCACGGTCACGCCGGGCTCTGCCGGCTCGGTGGCCATAGCCGCCCACTTTTTATAGAGCGAAATGATGCGCTCAGGCTCCTTGCGCCAGACCAAGCCGTGCGAGGGCGCGAGAATCTCGATGGGATAGGGGCTGACCTTGTCAATCGCCATGAGCACGTTCCGGCTGAATGCCGCCACGATGTTGGTGAAGTAGCGCAGCGCTTCCCGCTCAAAGTAATCCCGGTCGCTGGCTTCATCATCAAACAAGAAACCGTCCAGGCAGCCGTAAGAACCAAACGCGTCACAAGAAAATAAGATTTTCTCTTCGACCATGTAGGTCATCATCGTCTCGGGCCAGTGCACCAGCGGCGTAAACAGGAACTTCAACGTGTTCTTCCCCAGGCTTAGGGTGTCTTCGTGTTTTAGCACCGCCACGTTGTCCACAAGTCCATAGAAATCCTTCATCATTGCCACAGCCTTACCCATCCCCAGGAACACGGCATTAGGCGCGCATTCTCGCAACCGCAGCAGCGCTCCGGTATGGTCCGGCTCCATATGATTGGTAATCACATAATTCAGGTTCTCCAACCCGACCAGGCTTTCAAGCTGGGCAATAAAATCATCAGTAAATGCTTCTTTCGAAAGGTCTATCAGCGCGTTTTTCTCATCCTTAATCAGGTACGCGTTGTAAGTCACGCCCTGGTTTTGAATCGGCCAAAGACCCTCAAAGAGTTCTGAGGAGCGGTCGTTAACGCCCACCCAATAGATATTCGGTCGGATTTCAATCGGTCGCATGCCGCACCTTAGGCGCCCAAAAATTTATGAACATCGGCCAGCTGCCCGGCGCTGCCCAGGTATTCGTTCTTCGCGGCAATGAACTTTGCATACTCCGCGATGTAAATCTTGCCGGGGTCGCGCAGGTCAAATTTCTCGGGGTGTTCCAGGAAGAATTCGCGGTGTACGCGCGTCCAGACCAGCCGCCCGTCGGTGTCTATATTGATTTTTGTTACACCCAGGGTGGCAGCCTGGCGGAACTGACCCGCGTCCACGCCTTTGGCGCCTGCAAGCTTGCCGCCCGCGGCGTTGATACGGGCTACTTCGTCCTGCGGCACGGAACTGGAGCCGTGCATTACCAATGGGAAGCCGGGCAGTTCTTCCTGAATTTTCGCCAGCACGTCAAAGTGCAGGGATTGGGTGCCGCTGAACTTAAAAGCGCCGTGGCTGGTGCCAATGGCCACCGCGAGCGAATCGCATCCAGTGCGTTCCACAAAATCCCGCGCCTGTTTGGGGTCAGTCAGCTTGGCGTTCGCTTCATCCACGGCCACGTGCTCTTCGACGCCGCCCAACTGACCGAGCTCAGCTTCCACCACGATACCCCGCGCGTGCGCAGCGTCCACCACGCGTTTGGTGATGGCAATATTTTCCTCGTAAGGTTGGCTGCTGGCGTCAATCATCACCGAGCTGTAAAACCCGGATTCAATGCAGTCGTAACAGGTGGCTTCGTCGCCGTGGTCCAGGTGGACAGCAAAAACAGCTTCAGGATAAATCGCGTCTGCGGCGCGAATTAAGCCTTCCAGGTAGAGTTTGTTGGTGTAGGCACGAGCGCCCCTGCTGATTTGTATGATGAAAGGCGCCTGGGAGCTCAGGTTGCCTTTGAACAAGCCGTCAATCTGCTCCAAATTGTTTACGTTATACGCGCCAATGGCGTACTTTCCATACGCGTGCTCAAATAGCTTCTTGGTTGTAACGATCATGGTAACTCCTCGTTAGAAATCGGATTATTTCATTCATTATATCCAATTTCAGCGCCAAGCACGGCTTTGTTCAGCCTTTATCAAGCGGTTATTTCTTCTGAAAAGCGAGCCCGTATATCTGCCGCAGCGCGTCCGCGTACGCGGCTGGGTCGTGTTCTTTGCGGATGCGATCCAGGGCCGCGGCGCCTTTCACGGCGATTTGTCCCGGGTCCGCGGCGATATGACGCACGCTTTGTTCCAGCCCGGCGCGAATGGAATGACTTAATACCTCGCGCTCTTCCACCGTGACGTACAAAGCCTCGCCAAGCGCGTTCTTGGGCACCTTAATCAGCCAGCCCACCGTCGGGTTGTTAACCTCCGGCAAAGCGCGGATATCCGTGGTAATGACCGGCAAGCCGCTGGCTTGCGCTTCAAGTACGGAGAAACCATAGGTGTCCGCGTACGAAGGCAGCATGCCCACATCCGCCGTGCGCATCAGCGCCAAGGTGTCCGCGTTGGGCAGCGCAGGATAGTATTCAATCCAGTCCGCGTTTTCCGCGATTTTGGCTTTCGCCCAAGCGACATCCTCTTCGGTTTCTTTCGCGGCATAAGGTTCGATGCGTAAGGAGCTGACGATAATCAGGCGCACGGGCAGCTTTTCCTGCCGGACAAGCCGTTCAAACACTTCCAAAACCTCACGCCCGCCTTTCCGGAAGAACGCCGCGCCAACCAGGATAAACCTGATCGGATTGTCCGATGAATACTCCCGCGCCTTCACTTCCGGGACGAGGATCTCCTGCGGAGGGTGCAAGACGCGCATCTTATCCAGAATCGGCTGAGCGTACTCCGCGGGCAAGTCCTTCAGCAGGTCAGTTTGCATCAGAGCGGCGGATTGTGAAAGAGGCAGGATAGCCAAGCACGACCTGCCCGCCAAGGCTTCCAAACCGCGCCGGGTGAGGGCGTCTGGGCTGACATGTGCGATTTCCTGGCCGTGGTGGCGGGTAACCAGATGGGAAAAGCGCGGCAGGATGGTTTCGAAGGAACTCACCCAAGGCGTGCGCCCGTAGCTGACCCCATTGAAGAAGTGCAGCAAATCAACCCGGTTAAGGTCCAGGTCTTCAAATTGGTTGTTGAGGTTAAAGACGGGTAAAAGCGGCTTGCCCAGGGTGCGATTGACAAATAAAGCTCCCTTTCGCAAGAAACTATAAAGATCATTAACAGGAATATATTCTGCATCAGGAATTTTATTTAGAATATTCCGAAGGTAACTGTAATACTTTATACGGTATGCGAGTATTCCGATTTTCATAATAAAATGCTTACGCCTTTCAAGAAAAGCTGGCTGGTGTATTCTGAAATGGATTCTACTTCCTCATTGGCAGGCTGTCTAACCAGGTAAATAATTGGTTTCTGGTTTCCTGGAGACTTGAACCGCAAGCTAGTCGTTCAAAAAATTGTCCTTCTTCAGCCCACAACTTCGCCACACGAAAGTTGGCTTCATAATTTGGTAATAAACTGGCTATCAGCGCGATTGGGTCACGAATTACTCTCGCAAAGGATCTGATCAATAGCGAGCGCCAGTCGTTACTGGCAGACTTAATATCCCCAAATCGACTTTTTGGATATGATCTATATAAGTCCAGATAGACCGATGTGGCGCCTAACCCTCGCCTTAATTTAATGAAATACCGCCGAGTTAATCGGTGCGCCGGCATGTAATGTTGGAAATTTAGATCATCCATGTAATGAATTTCCCACCCAATCATTCGAAGCAATATTTCGAGCTCCGAATCATCCCCCGAGAGCAGTGAATGCCCCGATCTGGAGCGCATTAATGGGTTAAAACCATACCCAACCAACTCATCAAAAGCTGCCTTCCGGAATATGCTTCCGGCTGAGTAAAGCAAATGATTTTGATTCTGAATAACACCGTTTGAATCATGCTGAGGTCCTACGGCAAAATTTTGTTGGTAAACCTTAAACCAGGGAGGTTCCGCTTTCTCAAAAACCGGCGTTCCCTTTCCACATACCAGACCTGCCCGGGGATTTTGATCCAGATAGGTCACTCCTTTCTCCATCCAATCCTCGTCAACCCAGTTATCCTGATCTACAATACCGATATAAGAGTACCTGGCTTGTTGCATCCCTGTAAACTGGGCAAAGCCTGTTCCCTGGCGTTTTTCGTACGCGATTCTCAGCTCTGTCCGCTCTTTCCAAACCTTATTAACCAACGAAAGGGTATCATCCTTCGAATTGTTATCAACAACCAATACTTCCCATGGTAAATTTGGAATGGTCCGCATCGTCTGTAAATGCTCTAATGTCTTTTCAATCAGACTAGCAGCATTGTATGTAGTTATTAGAACAGTAAGGCCGTGCTGATAGTTATTGGATTGGAACACTCTGACCCTCCTATGTATAGATATTAATCATACACCGTTTTTTTAATTTCGTTTACTTCATCCAGGATAAGACTTAGGTTTCCAGAGAACAAACAACACCGCCGCCAGCAGCGCCATGCCCGCTCCAAAGTAGAACGGAGCCGAAGGTCCAAAACCATTCCAACCGCCCACGCCGCTCCAAAGCAGCCCGGCAATCAGCGAAGCCGGAAAATCCAGAATACCCAGAATGGCGTTGTAGGTGCCGTAAGCGGTTCCGCGTAAATCTGCCGGCACCAAATCCGCCACCATGGCTTTGGCTGTGCCGTAAGCCATTCCATAATAAAACCCGTAAGCGGCATATAAAAGCCCGACATGCACAGCCGAACGCGCCAGCGCGAAGCCCAGGTAAATCAGAGCGTAGACAATCCACCCGCCGATGATGAGCTTCCGTCTGCCTAACTTATCTGAAAGCGCGCCTGCCGGCGTTGAAACAACCGTGTAAATGAGATTAAATGCCGCCAGCATAAGGAGAATATTCAGCGCGCTCATTCCGCGTTCCTGCGCCCGCAGCACCAAAAAAGCATCCGATGAGTTCCCCACGTCAAAGATGCCGACAATGAGCATAAAGAGTGTAAAGTCTCGCCCCAGCTCCTTAAAACTGATGCGCACCTTATGCGTTTCTCCCCCAACGCTGACTTCTTTCGTGCCAACAGCCAGCACAAGCACCGCCAGAAAAGCTGGAATCAAACTGATAAGCACCACGGTCCTGAAGGTATGCTCCGCCAACCTGGCGCTGCCAGCCTGCAGCCTCCAGACAATCAACGCGGCGATTAGAATTCCTAACATGGCGCCGGCGGTATCTGCCGCGCGGTGCAGCCCGAACGCCAGCCCCCGCTGCTCGGGCTTAACATTATCGGCAACCAGCGCGTCGCGTGGCGCGGTGCGGATGCCCTTCCCAACCCGGTCTGCCCAGCGCACGCCTGCCACCGCGCCCCAGCTGTTGGCAAAATAAAAGAAAGGTTTGGAAAGCGCCGAAAGCCCATAGCCTGCTACGGCCATCCACTTGCGGCTGCGGAGTTTATCGGAAAGCCACCCCGAAAAAACCTTCAACAGGCTGGAGGTCGCTTCGGCAACCCCCTCAATAATGCCAATGATGTTAGTTTTAATTCCCAGCACGGAGGACATGAAGAGCGGCAAAATGTTCAGGACCATTTCGCTGGAGATGTCGGTCAGGAAACTGGTCGCGGAGGCGACCCATAGGTTGCCAGGTAACTCACTTAATTTTTCGCGGTTGATTATGCTCATTTTTGGCTCCCATGGATTCACGGATTATATCGCAAACATCAGCGGATGTTTTATCGAATTAGCAAAATAAGCTTATCCGGGAAAACGCGGCGCAAACCAACCACAGCGCCGGGGGAAGAAAACACAAAGCCAAACAAAAAACCAATCAGCGGAACAGGGCTTGCTATAAAAATCGCCCTGCCTATAATATCCATATCAGAGATCAGTGAAAGTTAGAAGTGCATGACTAAACAAATATCAGAGCAAACAATTCTTATCACGGGCGCGACCGACGGTTTGGGCAAAGAGACTGCCCGCAAATTGGCGGCGCTTGGCGCGCGCCTGGTTTTGCACGGACGCAACAAAGCCAAGCTGCAGTCCGTGGTAAGCGCTCTGACCGCCGAATTCCCCGACGCGCGCGTGGATACCATCATGGCCGATTTTTCGTCCCTGGCCCAGGTGCGCGCGATGGCGTCTGAGATTAACCAGCGTTTCGACCGGCTGGATATATTGGTCAACAATGCCGGGGTGATGCCTTCCGGGCGGCAGTTGAGCCAGGATGGATACGAGCTGGCATTCGCGGTGAATTACCTGGCAACTTTTTTGCTGACGAACCTGCTCTTGCCGCTGCTTAAGCGCAGCGCGCCGGCGCGCGTGATTAGTCTCAGCTCTGTTTCGCACAAACTCCTCCTGGTGAACCCCAACCTGATTGATAAACACCCGGGTTATGTTGGTTGGATGAATTACGCGCGTGCCAAGCTGCTGCTTACCGCGTTCACTTTCGCGCTTGGCAGGCGCGTTCAATCCAGTGGGATTAGCTGCCTCGCCTTGCATCCGGGGATTATCGTTGGCACCAAGGTGAACAGCGTGCGTTGGCTGCGCTCCCAGACAACCCGGGAGGAAGGCGCGGATACGATGGTAAATTGCTGCGTAAACCCCGCTTTTGAAAATATCGGCGGCGCGTATATTTCCATTGACAGGGTCGCGAAGGCAAATCCCCAGGCGCGGTCCGTGCGTTTTCAAGACCTGGTGTGGGAAAAGAGCCTGAAATGGTGCGGTCTAAGCGGCCCGGGGCCAGACCGGTTCAATCGGCAGCCGACAGCCGTGAAGGAACTCTGCTCACAGCACAACAAATTGTAGGCTGGTAACCCGACCTGGCAGCGCCGCGTTTTCCAAGGTTGCCCGGAACATGTTAAAATCGAACCATGAACGTGCGCGGCGTCGTCAGGGTTTTACCCGGCCTTTTTCTCCTGCTCATCCTTTGCGTAAGTTTCTCAGCTTGCCTCAGCCGCGGCACGCCGCCCATCCTCACCCCCGCCGCGCTGCGCCAAAACAGCCCAAGCCCCAACCCGGCCCAACGCCAAACCCAGGCTGCTGCCGCCGCCACCCCCACGCCCATCCCATCTTCAACCCCCTGGACTTACGCCACCTATACCCCCACCCTGCCTCCTGCGGACCTGCCGGCGGCGGGAATTAATCCGCTCACCGGGCTGCCCGCACAGGATAGAACCCTCCTGGATAAAAGGCCGGTGTTGGTCAAAATCGCGAATTGGCCGCAGAACCTGCGCCCGGCTGCCGGGCTTAATCAAGCGGACCTGGTGTTTGAGTATTACATCGGTTTCCAGATGAACCATTTGGCCGCGCTCTTTCACGGCCGGGATGCCGACAAAGTGGGTCCGCTGGCTCCTGCCCGCCTGGTTGATGCCCGCCTGGCGGAACACTACCAGGGCATCGTCGCGTACGCCAGCGCGGACAGCACGGTCGAAAAGATTTTTGCTGAAGTTTTGCCGGACCGTGCCTTCGCGCGCGGTTTTGCTCCCTGCCCCGCTATATGTACACTCACCGACACCACCGGTGAGAATACCTTTGTGGATACCGCCGCCTTGCGCGCGTACGCCGGCGCGGAACAGGATGCCGAACCACCAGTGGACTTGCTGGGCTTCACCTTCGACCCCCGCCTTTCAGTTTGGGACGCGGACGCAGAAACGTTCAGCTTGCAGTACGCGGATTTCTCTGTGATGGAATGGCGCTTTGATGGGGAGAGCGACCAATACGTGCTCTATCAGGATCATGCTGAACAGGGAGCCATCACGCTCGTCCAATCCAGCGACCGCACAGACGGCACTCATATCGCGTTCGAGAATGTCTTGGTGCTGTTCTCGAATTACATTGAATACAACCCCAGCCTGTATGACGTGGATTTTCGCGAAGGAGACCCGAACCAGCGCGCGCTCTTATTACGCGACGGCAAACTTATTCACGGCACCTGGTCTTCGGATGATCCGTTCAGCCCAGTCTACCTTATCTCAAAAACTGGCGCCCCACTCGCGCTCAAACCAGGCCGCACCTGGATTATCTTCGTGGGCACCAACAGCAAAGCAGTCCAAACCAGCAGCGGTGAATGGGAGCTGGTTTTTTTCCTGCAGTAAGGCGGGTAAGCCGCGCTAAGCCGGCTGAAAACGCATCGCCCGCATGCCGTTCAGAGTTACCACCAGGGTAATGCCGATATCACCCAGAACCGCCACCCAAAGCGGCGTCAGACCCAACAAAGCCAAAACCGCGACAGTAAGCTTCACGCCGAGGCTGATGGCGATATTCTGACGGACCAGACGGTTCACATAGCGCGAAAGGTCAAACGCGAAAGGCAGTTGGCTGAGGTCATCCTGCATTAAAACCACGTCCGCCGTCTCGAGGACCTGGGCATTGCCAGCCCCGCCCATCCCAATGCCAATATCCGCGCTTGCCAACGCGGGGCTGTCGTTGCTGCCATCGCCTACCATCAGAACTTGCCCGTATTTTCGCTTGAGCTCGCCGAGCAATTTGTATTTCTCATCCGGTAGAAGACCCGCGCGGGTCTCATCCAAACCGAGCAAACCAGCCACTTGCGCGGCAGTCTCGGCGTTGTCTCCGGTGAGCATGACGGTATGCAGTCCGCGTTTTTTGAGCGCGGCGATGACTGCCTCAGCTTCCGGGCGGACGCCATCTTGCGCGCTGAGGAAGCCGCGCACGCGCTCTCCGTCGCATACCAGCATCGTTGTTTGCCCCTGGCTTTCGGCTGCCAGGGTTTCCTGACGCAAAGCGGGGGGCACCTTATGTTCCGCCTCAAACAATGGCAGGCTGCCGACCGTGGCAAGCTTCCCATTCACGTAGCCTTGCTGCCCTTTACCATTGAGCGATTCCAGCTTCTCAGCAGGTCCGTAGCGGGTTTGCAGGTCGCGTTCGTTCGCGGCGCTCATCACCGCCTGCCCCAGCGGGTGCGTGCTGTAATATTCCAACGAGCTTGCCAGCGCCAGCAGGTCGGCGCAAGGCTCACACTGTTCAGTGCCTTCGCAATCGACGGCTTTGAGGGTCCGGATGACAGGTTTGCCGAGGGTCAGCGTGCCGGTCTTGTCAAACGCCGCCAATTTGGACTGGCCGAGCGTCTCAAGGTACACGCCGCCCTTAAAAATCACACCAGCCCGGGCCGCGCGCGTCAGCCCGCTGATGATGGTTACCGGCGTGCTGACCACCAACGCGCAGGGGCAGCCAATCATCAGCAAAGAAAGCGCGCGGTGCAGCCAGCCGTACCCTGCCGCGCTGTTCCATAAGGGCTGCCCGAAAAAGAGGGTCGGCACCAGCGCGGTCAGCACAGCCACGGCGACAACAATGGGCGTATAAACAGCCGCGAAACGGTCGATGAATTTCTCCTGACGGGCTTTTTCCTCGCGGGCATCCAGCACCAGGTTTACGATGCGCTGCACGGTCGTATCCTGTGCCAGGGCGCTCACCCGCACCTTCAGCACGCCCTGCCCGTTGATGGTGCCGGAAATGACCGGGTCGCCAGCTTGTTTGGGGATCAGGCGGCTCTCGCCGGTGATTGGCGCCTGGTTGATTTCGCTGTTCCCATCGACAATCACGCCGTCCATCGGGAAGCGCTCCCCCGCGCGCACAACCAGGACGTCCCCCACCGCCAGCGCTTCGATTGGCACTTCTTCTTCTCCGGATGGATTCAAACGCACCGCGCTTTTTGGCGCCAAATCCGCGAATTCGGTCAGCACCGCCCGGGCGTGGTCGTTGGTATAGGCTTCCATCGCTTCAGACAGATGAAACAGGATTAGGATGATAAAGGCTTCGGGAGTTTCATTGATGAGCACCGCGCCAATAACCGCCAGTGTCAACAGAAAGTTTATTGTCAGCCTGCGATCGAGGAACAGGCTGCGCAAACCGCTGAGGAAAATCGGGAAGCCGGCCAAAAGCAGTGCCGCTAATTGAGGGACAACGCGCCAGGCGCCGCTCACCGCCAGGCGCGGGAGAAAGAGCGAGCCAAACAGCAAAAGCAAGCCTGGCAAGGTGGCGCGCAGAGTTTCATCGGTGCTGAGAGTTTCCCAGAAGCCGGCGAAGCTAAGGCCCGTAGAAACAGGCGCGTGCGCGTCAAGCGGGGTAAACCCAAGCTGGCGGATGCGCTCACGCACGAGTTCCGGGTCGGCTTCGCCTTCCACGGTCAGTTCCGCGCGCGTAAAATCCAGGCGCGCCTTCCGCACGCCGGGCATTTGCTTCAGGCTGGTTTCAATCACGCGGGCGCAGTCATAACAATCCAGGCCCCGAAGAGGTATCACGATGGATTTCATAGAACTCTTTCTCCTTGATTTGGGAGGTGTTTTCCGTGCGCGAACGCCTTATTGAACAGGTCTTCAATGTGCTCATCGTCGATACGGTAGAAGATTTGGGTACCTTCCCGCCGGCTGGAGACAAAGCGCAGGTCGCGCAGCACGCGCAGTTGATGGGAAACCGCGCTCTGGCTGGTTTGGGTGCGCTGCGCCAGGTCTGAGACCCGGATCTCGCCGCGCAAAAGCACCGAAAGGATTTTCAGGCGGGTTGGGTCCGCCAAACCTTTGAAGGTCAGCGCCATGCGCGCGGCGTCGCGGTCCGAAAGGGCGGCAAGAGAAGTCGGTGCCATAGTCTATGCTCCAGCTATATGCTTATATGAACACATATGCATATTATAACCACTTTTTTCCAAAGCGCAAGGGTATTCCCTGTTTATTTGTTGTGTCCAAAGCCATGGTTCGTTTTATCCGCGCCTGAGCTTTGCCAGCCCGATGTTACAATCGACGTATGAGAACAGCCCGTGCCTTCGCATCCCCGAAAAGCAGCCCAAACGAGCCCCCGGCAAGCTGGTCTGGGTTTGTTGCCGCGCGCCCCCAAAGGATATTGGTGGTTGGCAACGGCGGAAGTGGTAAAAGCACGCTGGCGCAGGGGCTCAGCCTCAGGCTCAAGCTGCCGCTTGTACATCTTGATCGAATTTTCTGGCAGCCGGGTTGGAAGTCTATCAACCCGGAGAATTTTGACGAATGCTTATTCAAGGTAATTAACGGGGAGAGCTGGATTATTGACGGAAATTACACGCGCACGCTTGAACCGCGCCTGAGCCGCAGCCAGGCTGTTATCTTTTTGGATATGCCCCGCGCCGTCTGCCTGGCAGGGGTTCTGACCCGGTATTTCAGGTTTCGCGGGCGCGGTAGGCCGGACATGAGCCCCGGCTGCCCGGAGAAAGTGGATGGGGAATTTCTGCGTTGGGTCTGGAACTTCAATCGGAATCACCGCGCGGCTTACCTCGAGCGCTTCAGGAGCCTTGACCAGCCGGTCGTCATTCTCCGCAGCAGAAAAGCCGCGGCGCGCTTCCTGGCTGGGCTTGAGAGCGCCGCCTGATTCGCAGCCATTATTTCGTCATAGCCAGCCCGCGCGGTTGGATATTGACCTGCATCGGAACCACAAAAGGGGGCGCGGCGATTTGCATGAAAGCGAACAGCAAGATCCATGGCCGTACCTAGGAGTACATATGAGTTACTGGCAGGGAGATCGCTCCGCAAGACCTGTACCCTTTAGGGTTTCGCGATGACGAAAAGCGCTAATGTCGGGTTGCGCTCCTGCGTCGCTGCACCCGTCCTTCAGGCAGCGCAATGAAGTGCGCTCACCCTCGCGCCGCGATATACCTCAGCAGCGCGGCGGTCAGGCGCGCGTCGTCAACCGCGCGATGTGTATTTGCCAGATCAATCTGGCAGCTCCTCCCCGCGAATTCCAACTTTTGAGACTTAAACCCATTGTAGCGCGGGTTCCATTCCCCATAATACGCGGCGAACAGCTTCATCATACAAAAGGTCTGTGCGTCCGCCAAAGCCTCACGAATGTTATGCGCCGCGTTGGATTGGCGGATGAGGCGCAGGTCAAACTCCGCGTTATAAATCCCAACAGCCCGGCCGCGCAGAATCGGTTCAATCTCAGCCCAAACCCGCGGCCAGGGGTCCGCCTTGGCGACCATCTCGTCCGTAATTTCATTCACCGCGCTGGATTCCGCGGGGATCGGCATGCCCGGGTTCACCAGCTTATCGTAGAGGGTGCCGCCCTCCGCGTCCACAATCCCAACCTCAATAATCACATCCTCCGGGCCGGTGCCAGTGGTTTCGGTATCCAAAAAGAGCGGGTTGAGCGCCAGAACCTGCCTGGCGCGCTGAATGACTTTCGGGTTGGCGACGGGATATGTCATGCGCGGTCCTTTTCCGACGAACTATTTCACCTAATATACCATTTCAGGAGCTCTTGATGGGCTTTTGTTCAAAGCCAGCCTGAAACTGACAGCCGATTTCAGGCCAAAGCCTGCCCCTCAAACGTCCGACCTCCAAAATGTTATAATTTATCTGTTCCCAACGCTCGAAGGACCGCGATGACCCAACTCTATCAACGCTTTGCACGGCACTACCACGAAGGTCACTACACCCAATTCGCCCGGTGGGTATCCGAAACGGTCTTTCCCCACTTCCTGCAGGCGCTCTCCTTCCAACCCGCCTCGCTGCTCGATTTAGCCTGCGGCAGCGGCATTTTTGCCGCGCACATGGCCGCCAGGGGCCTGCGCGTCACCGGGCTGGATATCTCCCCGCAGATGCTGAAAATCGCGCGGGGGCAAAGCTCCGCGGTCACCTGGATTAATGGGGATATGAGCCGATTACGGCTCGCGGAACGTTTTGACTGCGTCACCTGTTTTTTTGACAGCCTGAATTACCTGTTGAACGCGGATGACCTTGCCCGCGCTTTTCGGGCTGCCCGCGCGCACCTGAACCCGGGCGGCTATTTTATCTTTGATATGAACACCATCTACGGACTGGCTGTTTCGTGGCAGCGCTTCCCTTATAACCTGAACCAGGACACAGATGACTACCTGGAGTTAATGAGCACTTCTTACGATTACGAACTGAACATCGCCGATATTCGCTTTATCATGTTTGAACGGGATGGCGAACGCTGGGCGCGCAGCGAAGAAATCCACCGCGAGCGCGGCTACCACCTGGATGATATTCTGCTGATGTTAGAGCAAGCCGGGCTGCAGCCTGGCTACGTCCTGGGCGACCCGCTGAGCCTGCGCCCGCTGGCGGAAAACGACGGCCGGGTTTGGATCACAGCGCAGAAGCCAGGTTAGGCGGGCAAGCCTGTCACTACTCCCCGCGCTCGCGCCGGTCTCCGACCGTGCGCGAAAACCGACCGTCAGGTCTCTATTCCACCCCATCCCCTTGCCCGCTCGCGCCGGTCTCCGACCGCGCGCGAAAACCGACCGTCAGGTCTCCAAGTTCGTTGGTTCGTATTTTACAAATTGCTCTCTGCCTGAATCCTTAGTCCATACTCTACTCATCAACGAATGATCAAGGGCAAGAAAATCGACTTAACTCCAGCCGTGATGAAGGTCCATTCGTACTGGGAAAGAGCATTGCCAGCCAGATCCTGAATCGAATCCGAAAGGCTGACGGTATATGGGGTCATAGTGTTCATCGGCGCCAAAAGCAATATGGTCGCCTGGCGCATATGAGAGTCGAACAGAACTTTAATCGGCAAAGGCACGCCATCCGGGTCAGTAACAGTAATATTGCTGGCCGAAACGGTCGTTTCTTTCATGTTCTCGCTGAACTTGACCAGAATAATGGGGTGGAAAACCGGTTCCGGATCATTGGGTGAAATAGGATCCTGGGAAAAGGGCACACCGATCTGGTCTGAATCAGGCTTTGTCCACAGAATTGACGGAGGTGTATTATCTCCGGCAGGGGTTACGTGAATAATGACCTGAGCTGCCTGGCTGACCTCCCCTCCCTTGCTGACTTTGAAAGTAAAGTAATCCGGACCAGTAAATCCTTCATTTGGTGTGTACACCAGGTTAGGAAATGTTCCACTCAGGACACCGCCAACGGGCAGCATATCCAGAGCAAAGCCAAGCCCTCCGGCTGGTTTGCCAGCAAGGGTGATATTAATCGGAGTCATATAGGAAGTTTCAAGCTCCTGAGGGATGGCCGCAAGTGGATAAACCATGTTGGTCCAGGAGTTGGTAGGTGTCTCTTCTGGCACACTGGGGAAGAAAACAGTTGCCTGGTTGACCACAGCCGTGCCTGCCGCCAAGCCAGGGATCAAACCAACAGAATACGTTACCTCGCCCGAAGAGGTGGGATCGCCTTTTGGACCTAGCGTGCCGATATACCAGATAATCTGTCGCTCGGATGCCAGATAGTAACCGCTGGGTTGATGAATTGTGAGAGTGCTGGCATCCAGCTCGGGTGGGAGGTTATTGATAATGTAGACGCCATAGGCTGTCCCAGCGCCTTCATTTTCGTAGGTAATACGATATCCCATTGTTTCGTCGGGCAATACATCACCAATCGGTCCGAACATTTCATTCGGATCTTTTGCCACGCGGATTCCAAGATCCTTGCAGCTGGGAAGGTTGGCAAAAAGCTGTGAATCGCAAATGTTGCCAGCCTGAGCAATTTGCGGGCCGAAGCTCTGCAATATGCCAAAACCCTTATCTTCCTTGCAGGGTTTACAGCCACCTTGCCCGCCGGTGCCTGCGACACAGCGTGAGCCGGTTCCGCAAACTTCAATCGTATTTGGTGCGCCCGGGAAGGATAGCAGGCTTTCATTGCATTGATACATTTCACAACGGCTGCTGCCACCAATGAAAGAAGGCGAATGCATCACATCACCGGCCTGGCAGCAGCCGGTGAGCGGATTAGTGTTGCAGCTTTCGTGGCAAAGGTAAAGGTCATAAGAGATTTTGGCTGTCTCATAAGCTCCCGTTGCCACACCAACCAAGCCGCCAACTCCGGTTGGAATACTTAACAACCATGCTCCAATCCCTTTAGCGGTATCTTTCATCAACTCAATGGAAATTGTCTTAAGGGTGCAGTTTCGTAAACAGCGGGCATAGTTACAGGTTGCCTGAACTGCGGGAGCCATTGGCGGTTCTGCCCAACTCCCCCAAACGGTCCTTTCCAGCGTCAGTAAATTGGCTTGCATTCCACCACTGATATTTTCAAGGCGGTAATACGTACTCCCATCGGTACTTATTGCTGATGCCTGATCGTTCGCGAGGAGGATCATTCTGGCGGATTTTTTATCCGCAGTGCGCATCATAGCCATATAGGATAAGCCGCCGTCGTCAAATGCCATACTGTAGGCTACCTTAAAACTGAACCCATCAGCAAGAGCGGTGTTGTAAAGACTATTAAGGTCTGGATTACCCCCAAACATGGCGGTAAAATCTTCCTCGGAGATCATCTGGGTGGCTGAAATACCCTCAGAAACGAAATTATTGTATTCATCAAGATTGAGATTCTCGGGAAGGTAGTTGGTTCCGGCAAATCGGCCGATCGAACCATCTGTGTAACTCCCCGGCAGCCCCCAATCAAAGCGCACTTGAGTGCTGAGCAGGGCTTGTTCACCCACTCCCACATCACCCAGCACCCAAAATACCTGGTGTCTGGCAGGCCAATAAACGCCCCCGTGGTTGCTGTTAATGTATGTCGCTGCCAATGGCAACTGTATCATCGCAACCGCGCCTTCCACGGCATGATCCATCAGATTGAGATATTGAATGGCATAAGAGTTGGTTTCTCCCGGGCTGATCATGGTGGGTCCGCCATAACTGACCCAAAGCTCGCCAGCGAGGGTCTGCTCTTCGGGAGGTTCAGTCAGGAAGGGATTGAAATTTACCTGGTTGACCGCGTCGCCTGTTCCTCCGGGATTGGTCGCATGTCTTGGACCGCTGGGATCCCCCCAGTAGTTGTAATAAGCATTTACAACTTGCTCACGACCGCTTACCCCAAAATGAGAATTGTTGTAAATCTCGTTATTGAGGATCGTAGTCGTATTCTGGTTGGTACCTGTCATATAAATGCCATCATAATTATGATGGATCTTACTGTTTTGAATAATACTTCTGGTAGGGGAACCCCAGATTCCAACGCCGTCGGAGTCTGTGACGTAAGATACGTCCACATGACGCAGTATAAGTGTTCCTTTGTTATTTTCAATCCCCTTCCAGGGAGCTTGTCCCTCGGCGTACCGGGTAAAGATAATTGGTTTATCTGCGGATCCAAGGGCATATAAAGAGCCACTTTGGATACTTACCCTTTTATTCGGATCAAAGCCCAGTCTGGTCCCCGGTGCCAACGTCAATACGCCGCCAGCGTTAATATAGATGTTTTCTGTGACGTGTACAGGGATGAGAACGCCGTCAAGATTCCATTCCCGACCAGAAGTAAGGACGCAGGCCGCTATCTGCAGCTGGTTGCCGGCTTCGGCAGCATTTCCGCTGGCAGTGAGATTTCTGGCAGTGATGTGACCATTGCAATTCCAATAGATGGCAGTGCCAGGATTGTTTGTGATGGCCAGATTTTCAAGATAGGGGTTAACGTTTTCGTAGGATAGTTGCAGCCCTTGTTTTTGGGCCCAAGACGTTGGAGCAACCCCATTAGCATTGATAGTGAGATTGGAAAGGTGTGGAAAAATTGCGCCGCCCATGGTGTAGGTATATATACCTGAATAGCCATTATTGCTGATATTTCCCCCATTCAGGTTGAAATTGAGGACACTGCCATCTCGCGCTTCAAGATAGATTCCTTCCCTTCCATTACCAGAACTGCTCACATCAATGAAGTTGAAGGTGAAGGTGGTGCTTGCCGGGGTTTTTATGTAAATGCCTTCAGAGGCCGCATTAGAAATGTTGACATGCTCTAATTGAACCTGGTCTGTGTAAATTTCGAGACCAACGTAAATGCCCCCTATTCCTTTTCTACCCTCGAGGTCAAAGTACTTCATTGAAGCCTGTGAGCCCGCTTGCAATTTAATGCCCCCTTTTAAGATCGCGATACGTTGTGTTTCCGAGCCCTCCGCGATCAAACTTCCGCCATTCTGGACGTCTAAATAAGTGGGAGCATTGGACATGTCTACCTGGGCACCGGGTTGAATGGTTAGCGTTGTTCCGGTTGGAATGGTGATAGGGCAATTCGTGAAACCGCAGCGGAAACCGATCGGCGCGCCTCCTAACGTAACGTTGCCAGTCAGAGGTTCAGCAAGAAGCATAACCTTGTCAACAGTATTGCCTGTAAACGTCAGGTTGCTGTAAGTTGGCTGCATGTTGATCGTGGCTTGATAAATCGCGTATCCATATTGATTTCCCGTCCCCAGGTTGCTTGATACCGATGTGTTTTGAATGGTAGGGCTGAGATTTGCTCCCTGGAGATAGATGCCGGAGGTGTTGCCATTTGTAATCTCCGAATGGTCCATATTCAGGGTCGCGTTTACAACGTCCAGTTGGGCACGGTTATAACCATTCAGATTGCCATTAGCCACGTAAGCGCCGGCTCCCCGGATCGCAGCATAGTCAAAATTGCCGGTGCTGCCCGGAGCCAAATAAATGCCATACCAGGAGCCCGCAGTTTCAGGAACGCTCCTGAATAGGGCCAGGTTCCCCGAACTGCCCGCCGCGTTAAGCGTTCCCAACACCTTGATGCCAGACGTGGTTCCGCTGAAACGTGCTTCGGCGCCGCCTTCGACAGTTAGCGTGATGCCAGCATTTACAATCACCACGCAATTATTAATGTTGTAGACCGTTCCGCTCATCCAGGTGGTATCGGTCGAGATGACAGACAGACCAGCCGAGCATGGAATATCCTCGTTTAGTCTTGCCTGTGGCGGGCGTTCAAGGTCTTTTCCGGGGCTCTTTGCGGAAATGGGGGTGGGCTGCCCTGCAGCAGAAAGGCAGAAAGCCAAGACAAGAAATACTCCGATGGATCGTTGTATTAGCCTGCCCGCTTTTTTACTGAAATGATTGGTGAACTCAGCAAAGTTCTTCATTTTCATCGGTATCCTCCGTAAAAGCACAGCAAAAGAAAGTTAAACGATTTTCATTTATTCGCGATGTAAAAAAGCTTGGTCGAGTTAATTGAATGGAACAATCCCCAACAAGGCGGACGTATACAATAATTATAGAATAACCAATTTAAAATAACAAGAGGTCAAATGGTTCAATCCATGTGAGACGATGGGTCTCATCCAGATAATGGAGATTCATATGCCCCCCTCCGCTCGCGCCGGTCTCCAGACCGCGCGCGGAGAATGACCGCCAGGTCTCCAATCTTCCGCACCCCTTTGCTGGAATACTGCGGTCAAGCCCTTCACTCGCCCGCTCGCGCCGGTCTCCAGACCGCGCGCGGAGAATGACCGTCAGGTCTCCAATCCTCCCCATCCCCTTTCTGGAGAGCAGCTCCGCTCGCGCCGGTCTCCAGACCGCGCGCGAAAACGGACCGTCAGGTCTCTAATCCTCCGCATCTCCTCTCTGGAGACCGGCGGTCAAGCCCTTCACTCGCCCGATCGCGCCGGTCTCCAGACCGCGCGAAAACCGACCGTCAAGTCTCTAATCCTCCGCATCCCCTTACTGCAGAGCGGCGGTCAAGCTCTTCACTCGCCCGCTCGCGCCGGTCTCCAGACCGCGCGCGGAGAATGACCGTCAGGTCTCCAATCTTCCGCATCCCCTTTCTGGAAACCTGCGGTCAAGCCCTTCACTCGGACGATCGCGCCGGTCTCCAGACCCCGCGCGGAGAATGACCGCCAGGTCTCCAATCTTCCGCATCCCCTTACTGCAGAGCGGCGGCCAAGCCTTTCACTCGGTCATGAGACCTTCGCGCCCTTCAGTTTCGTATTCTCACGAACAGACACGGAATATCAACGCGTATAATTTCCCCCGTAATACCAGCACTCACCGCACAGAAAAGAGGACCGTATGAGCAGCGAAAACTGGAGCGAGTTATTATTTCAAGCCCTTGAATCCGCGCCAAACCCCGAAAAAGCCCCGGCCATGGAAGCCTACATGAAGCACAATTTCAAGTACCTCGGCTTGCCCACCCCAGCTCTGGTGGCGCTGGCCGGCCCGCACCTCAAAGCTGGAAGCCAGCTGCCCGGCGTGAACTGGGGTTTCGTCGAAGCTGCCTGGCAAAAGCCCTACCGCGAAGCCCAATACTGCGCCTGTTCCTATCTCGGCCGCGTCAGCGCGCGCCTGACCGCCGCGGACTTGCCCGCCCTCAAGCGCCTGGTGCAGACCAAATCCTGGTGGGACAGCGTGGACACCCTAAGCGGGGTCATCGGCAGCCTGGTTATGCGTTTCCCGGATCTGAAGCGGGACATGCTCGCCTGGAGCCAGGACCAGGACCTTTGGACGCGCCGGGCAGCCATCATCCACCAGCTGGAATATAAAAAAGAAACGGATACTTTGCTGCTGGAACGGATTATCCTGAACAACCTGGGCACGCGCGAATTTTTTATCAACAAAGCCATCGGTTGGAGCTTGCGCCAATACAGCCGCACGAACCCGGCGTGGGTGGCAGCTTTTGTCCGCGCGCACGAACCGGAGCTGGCCAACCTGAGCAAGAAGGAAGCGCGGAAATACCTGCCGCCTGAGAGCCAAGCCTGATGAAAACCCGTCTCAGCAGCCTGCCAATTGAGATGTGAATCCAGGATAGATTCGGTAATGCTCAGCGGCCCTGGCCGAGCAGCTGCCGGGCTTTCTGCCAGATGGCGTCGAACATTTCGGGCGTGAGCTTGCCGGTCTGGGTGTTTTGCCGGCTGGGGTGGTATGAACACAGCAGCCAGGGCAGCCCCCGGGGAGCGTAGAACGCGCCGTGTCCGAAAGGAAAATCTTTGCGCCTCATGCCCGCGTACATCGGCAGCGCGAGCACGCCATCTAACGCGATTTTCCCGAGCAAGACGATCCCCTCAACATTCGGCAGGCAGTCCATATCCGCCTGAAGCCAATATCGGCAGCGGCGGACCTCTTCGGATGTGGGTTTATTGTCGGGTGGGGCGCAGTGGCAAACCGCGGTGATAAACATATCCTGCAGGCGCAATCCGTCATTGATGTGCGCGGAGCGCGGGCTGCTGGCAAAACCGGCTTTATGCAGCGCCGGGAATAAGAAATCCCCCGACGCGTCCCCAGTGAACATCCGGCCGGTGCGGTTGGAGCCGTGCGCGCCGGGCGCGAGCCCGACGACCAGCAGCCTGGAATTCGGGTCTCCAATCCCCGGTACGGGTTTGCTCCAATAATCCTGGTCCGAATAAGCCCGTCTTTTTTCCATAGCCACCTGCTCGCGCCATGAAACCAGACGCGGGCACGCGCGGCATTGGATAAGACGCGCACGGACATCTTCCAGGCAGCTCAGGTTTCCAACGCGTGAATTTTCAGTCATGGGGCTGATTATACCCGGCAAGGCGCCCAAGATGCTGCCCCAATAAAACAAAACGGCTGCCGGATGAGCAGCCGTTCGGTCTTTTCAAATCAAACTTTTATCGCGCGAGGGCAGACCAACCCGCGTAACGGGCGGTGTCTTCCAGCTCATTCTCAATGCGCAGCAGCTGGTTGTACTTTGCCACCCGGTCAGAACGGGCAGGGGCGCCAGTCTTGATTTGACCCATGTTCATCGCCACGGCCAGGTCGGCAATGGTGGAGTCTTCGGTCTCACCGGAGCGGTGTGAGCATACTGCTCTCCAACCGTGGGTCTGCACCATGGAGACCGCCTGCATCGTTTCGGTCAGGGAGCCAATCTGGTTCAGCTTGACGAGCAGCGCGTTGCAGGCTTTTTCTTCAATCGCGCGCGCGACGCGTTCGGGGTTGGTCACCAACAGGTCGTCGCCCACAATTTGCAGACGGTGCCCCATCTTGGCGGTAAAGTTCTTCCAGCCGTCCCAATCGTCCTGGGCAAAGCCGTCTTCGAGGGAGACGATGGGATATTTCATCGCCCAATCAGCCCAGAAGTCAACCATTTGGTCGCTGGTGAGCTTGCGGCCTTCTTTGCGCAGGTTATAGAGCCTGGTCTTTTCCTCGTAGAGCTCAGAGGCAGCCGGGTCCAGCGCGATGCAAACTTCTTCGCCGGGTTTATAGCCAGCTTTGGTGATGGCTTCCAGAATCAGTTCCACTGCTTCTTCGTTGGCTTTCAACTGAGGCGCGAATCCGCCTTCATCGCCCACCAGGGTGATATAACCCTTGGATTTGAGCACACCCTTAAGCGCCTGGTAAATCTCGGCGCCCCAGCGCAGACCTTCCGCGAAGGTTTCAGCGCCGAGCGGCATAGCCATGAACTCCTGGAAGTCGGTGGACTGCCAGCCAGTGTGCGCGCCGCCATTCAGGATGTTCATCATCGGGACGGGAAGCACGTGCGCGTAAACCCCACCCAGATAGCGGTAAAGCGGCAGCCCCAGCGAGCTGGCCGCGGCTTTGGCAACCGCCAGGCTGGTGCCCAGGATGGCATTCGCGCCCAAAGCGGATTTGTTCGGCGTGCCGTCCAACTCCAGCAGCAGTTGGTCGATAGCCATTTGTTCAATCGCGTCCCAGCCAATTAATTCGTCCGCGATTTCATCATTCACATGGTCAACAGCCTCCAAAACGCCTTTGCCGCCGTAGCGGGACTTATCGCCATCGCGCAATTCCAACGCTTCGTGAACGCCGGTGGAAGCTCCGGAGGGTACCATGGCACGGCCAATGCTGCCATCTCCCAAAAGTACTTCCACTTCGACCGTTGGGTTTCCGCGGGAATCTAAAACCTCAATTGCGTTAATATATTCAATTAATGTGTCCATCTGTATTCCTCTCTGAATAGCTCTGAATTTCGTCCTAAGTATACCGCAATAGTTTGAGAAAAATTTCACGAACCTTGGGGGCGCGTCTCAGCCGCCAAACCAAGCGTCTGGCAAACGGCGGCGATAAAGCCCGAAAACAACGGGTGCGGCGCGGTGGGTCGTGACAAAAATTCGGGGTGGAACTGGCAGCCAAGCATAAATGGATGCCCGCGCAGCTCCGCGATTTCGACCAACACCCGGTTTGGTGAAAGCCCCGAAAAAAACATTCCGTTCTGCTCAAAAACAGCCCGGAAGTCATTGTTGACCTCATAGCGGTGGCGGTGGCGCTCATCCACGCGCTCTGTCTGGTACAGGCTGGCAGCCAGGGTGTCCGGCTGGATTTGGCACGGATACAGCCCCAGCCGCATTGTCCCGCCGGTTTCTTCGAGGTTAGCCTGCTCGGGCATCAGATCAATCACCGGATGCGTGCTGAGTTTGTCAAATTCGGAGGAATTCGCGTCGCTGAAACCAAGCACGGAGCGGCCGTATTCAACCACCATCACCTGCATGCCCATGCACAAGCCCAGATAGGGCAGCTTATGCTCCCGGGCGTATTTCGCCGCCAGGATTTTTCCCTCCACCCCGCGCGAGCCGAAGCCCCCCGGAACAATAATGCCATCCACGTTCTCCAATCGTTCCAGTCCGATGCCCTTTTCGAGGTCAGCCGCGGAAATCCACTCCACTTCCACATCCACGCCAGCATACAGCGCCGCGTGTTTGATTGCCTCCCGCACGCTCAGGTAGGCGTCGTGCAGTTCCACGTATTTGCCAACCAAGCCAACCCTGACCGCGGGCTTTTCCCGGCCCAGCTCCTGCACCATCCAGCGCCACTTGGCAAGGTCTGGTTCCTGTTTGGGGCTGAGGTTCAGTCTGTCCAACAGTATTTCGGCTACGCGCATCTCCTCCAACACCAGAGGTATCTGATACAGCAGGCCTGAAGTCTCCAACGGGATAACAGCTTCCGCGGGAACATCACAAAACTGCGCGATTTTGCCGCAGATGGCTTTTTCGACCGGATAATCGCTGCGCGCCACAATCATATCCGGCAGGATGCCGATAGACCGCAGTTCCCGCACCGAATGTTGGGTTGGCTTTGTCTTTATCTCTCCGGTTGCCTTCAGGTACGGCAGCCAGGTCAGATGCACAAAAGCGGTATTCCCGCGGCCCAGCTCGTTGCGCATTTCCCGAATGGCTTCCAGGAAGGGCTGCCCTTCGATGTCACCGACGGTTCCCCCGACTTCCACCAGGACGATATCGGCGTTGGAGGCTTTGCCTGCCAGGGCAATCCGGCGTTTGATTTCGTTGGTGATGTGAGGAATGACCTGGATTGTTCCGCCCAAATAATCTCCGCGCCGTTCCCGGTCCAACACTTCCTGGTAGACCTGACCGGTGGTAACCGTGCTGTTGCGCGTCAGGCGCAGGTCACAGAAACGCTCATAATGCCCCAGGTCCAGGTCAGTTTCCGCGCCGTCATCCAGAACGTAGACTTCCCCATGTTGGTAGGGGCTTAAAGTCCCCGGGTCAACGTTCAGGTAGGGATCCAGCTTCTGTATGGTGATATTGAAGCCGCGCGCCTTTAACAGCCGCCCAATCGCCGCGGCGGTTACGCCCTTCCCAACTGATGACAGCACACCGCCGGTAAAAAAGATTACTTTCGTGGTCATCCCGTTCCTCCAAGGATTGGTTTGGTGCTTAAAAGTATCGGGGAGGGTTGTTTTTCGGACCCTCCCCGGTTCATTCAATCTTGCTTGCTCATTCGATTGGCAAGTAACATGCTAATCCTTAATTTGTTTGCCCTTAAGTGTGCGATCAAAGATATCATCCTGGTCGGTATCCACGTCTTTAGCCCGTTTGACGCGGTTGGATATCTGAGGTTTTCGTTTCTCGGCGCGGTCCATCGCCTGACGCAAGGCAATTTCCATAAAGGTCGGGTCCGGAATAACTTCCTCGGCAGGCACTTCCACTTCCACTTCCTGCTTCGCTTTGCCCTTTCTGGCGGGGCGCTTCACTTCAATTTCTTCAGCTTCCGGAGCTTCCTGCAAGGCTTTCATACTCAGCTTGATTTGCTTTTTGCGTTTGTCCACTTCGAGTACTTTAACGTCCACCTCGTCGCCCACTTTGACGACCTCGGAAGGAACGCGCACATAATTATGCGAAAGTTCGCTGACATGAACAAGCCCCGGACGTTCCGCCCCAAGTTCAACGAAGGCACCAAAAGCTTCCAGGCGCACAACCTTACCATGCAGCACCATATCAGGCGCAATTTCGCGCCATTCCAGGGCGAGAGGTTCGCGCATGGTCAGTTCCACATGGTCCTTGAGCACGCGTCGCACCCAGACATTGACCGAGTCGCCAACTTTAATGATGTCTTCAAGGTTTTTAACGACCGCGTCTGGAGCCACAACGTTGACGACCTGAGAAATATGCAGGAAGCCCGGCACCTTTTCACCAATGTCAATGATCGCGCCTTGCAGCGAAGTTTTCATCACCTTTCCTTCGAATTTCTGCTTTGGCTTCAGGCTGGTTTGTGTAGTGCTGGTTTGTTCGATTGGGCTTTCCATTATTTTCTCCCGGGAGAATTAGTTCACAATGGGCAAGTATACCCCACCAAATAAATCTTTGTCAAATTGAACACATTCGCTCGTGGCAAGCGCCAGCGCGTCTCTCTGGCAGCATTGTGGCAGGTGGATCCGCATCGGGCCTTATTGCGTTACAGCCCAAATTCCGGTCCGTCACTTCAACGCTTACTGATTTTTGCCGCGATCCGATCACCGACAGATTGCACCACTTGCACAAATGCGACCAGAAGGACCACCGTTGCCAACATCACCTCCGTCTCGAAACGTTGATACCCATAACGTATCGCCAGGTCGCCCAAGCCGCCGCCTCCCACCGCGCCAGCCATGGCCGAATAACCCACCAGACTGATCAGCGTCAGAGCAATTCCCAGGACCAATCCCGGCATTGCCTCCTTAATCATGACTTTACGCACGATTTGCCAGTCGCTGCTGCCCATCGCCTGCGCGGCTTCAATCACGCCTGAGGGCACTTCTCTCAGCGCGCTTTCGGTTACCCGCGCGAAGAATGGCACCGCCGCCAGTGTGAGCGGCACAATGGCAGCGGTCGGGCCGATGCTCGTCCCTACTATCCAGCGCGTGAAGGGGATTAGGACGACCAGCAGGATGATAAACGGCAGCGATCTGGTCAGGTTGACCACCGCTCCCAGAAGCTTGTTTAATAACGGTCTGGGGCGCAAACCGCGTTTGTCGCTCAAAACTAACAGCACTCCGAGCGGCAGCCCAAGCAACACAGTGAGGAAGGTTGACGCCCCAACCATGTATAGCGTGGTCAGACTCGCCTGCGATAAACGCGGCCACCAATCCATGATGTTCATTGATACACCTCCACGCGCAGCCCCAAATCACGCAAATATGCCAGCGCGGCCTGCGTTTGCCCGCCTTTAAACTCCACCTGCAGTTGGCCTACCCGCTTGCCCCCGATTTGCTGGATATTCCCACCGAGAATATTCACGTCCACATCAAACTGCCGCACCAGGCCGGCTAAAATTGGCTTTTCCGCGGCATCGCCCAAAAATGTGATCACAGCCTGCACCGCCAGAGCATCCGCCCGCAAGCCCGCGGGGGGCGGAAAAAACGCCCTTGAAAGCCGGCTCGAGGGGTCGGCAATCAGGTCGGAAATTGCCCCGGACTCTACCAGCCGCCCATCCTCCAGCAGCCCGGCATGATCGCAGATATTCTTGACTACCTCCATCTGATGCGTAATCAACAGAATGGTCAGCCCCAGCCGTTGGTTTAGGTCTTTCAGCAGGGACAAAATGGACTCGGTTGTGCCTGGGTCAAGCGCGGAGGTCGCTTCGTCGGATAACAGCACCTTTGGGTTGTTCGCGAGGGCTCTGGCAATCCCAACCCGCTGCTTTTGCCCGCCAGAAAGCTGGGCTGGATACGCCCGGGCTTTTTCTTCCAGGCCCACCAAAGACAAAAGTTCGCGCACGCGCTTTTCCCGTTCAGTCTTTTGAACGCCAGCAAGCTCCAGAGGATAAGCAATGTTTTCAGACGCGGTGCGCTGCGAAAGAAGGTTGAATTGTTGAAAAATCATGCCGATTTTCCGTCGGGCTCTTCTCAGGTCTTTCCCTTCGAGGGCGGTAATTTCCTCGTCATCAACCCAGACTCTCCCGCAATCCGGCGTTTCGAGGCGGTTCACGCAGCGAATCAAGGTGCTCTTTCCGGCGCCGCTCGCGCCCACAACCCCAAAGATTTGGCCCGGTCCAATCTCCAGCGAGACATCGTGCAGCGCGTGTATCTCACTGGCGCCGTCAGTAAAGCTTTTACTTAAGTGCTCAAGTTTTATCATGGCAGTTTTCAAGTGCAGGCGGCAGTGCCGCCTGCACTTTTCCGATTTCAGTCGCCAAAAGCCGGCAGGACAGAACCGGCATAATGCGATTCGATGTAATTTTTCACTTCCGGAGAATTGAGCAAGGAGATCAACTTCAGGATGCCCGGGTTTTGCTCATTTCCCCGCCTGACAGCGAGGATATTGACGTAGGGATTGCCCTGGCTGCTTTCCAGCGCGAGCGCGTCCTTGGCTGGCGTCAGGCCGCCTTCCAGCGCGTAATTACCATTGATGACCGCCAGGCTGGCATCCTCCAGGGACCGCACCAGCTGGGCGGCTTCCAGTTCGGTGATTTTTAGGTTTTTTGGATTGGTCAGGATGTCATCCAAAGTTGCCTTGAAACCGGCTTCCGGCTTCAGGGTAATCAGTCCGTTGGCTGCCAGAAGGTTCAAAGCCCTGCCGCCGTTGGTGGCATCGTTAGGGATCAACACGACCGCGCCGTCCGACACCGCCGCCAGATCCTTAAGTGTCCGGGAGTAGATACCGAGCGGTTCGATGTGGACATTCGCCACGGATACCAGGTCGGTCCCGCGTTCGGCGTTGAAGTCCTCAAGATACGGCAGGTGCTGGAAGAAATTCGCGTCCAGCAGCCCGTCGTTCAGCGCCAGGTTGGGCTGAACATAATCCGTGAATTCAACGATTTCAATCTCGAGCCCCGCGGCGGCGGCCAGATTGTCCCGGATGTAAGCTAATATCTCCGCGTGCGGGACTGGTGAGGCCCCGACTTTGACTTTCAGCAGCGTTCCCGGCTCAGCTGCTTTTGTGGGGGAACTGGACGCGCAAGCGCTGAGTGCCAGGCTGGTAATTATGACCAAAACAAGAACGACCAGAACAGATTTCCAGGATAGGTTTTTCATTTTTTCTCCAAATCATTGCTAACTTAACCAAAAAGCCACCGGTTGACCGGCGGCATTGGTTTAAGATACGTCACCGGTCCATCAGTATTCTGATTGGCGGTGACCGCTTGGCGTCAGGATGTGGCTTTATTCCCGGCGCACATTGCGTGCCACCGCCGGGGCATGACCATCATTTGGCCAAAAGAGAAGGATTTTCCACCTGATTTTGACAACATGTGCCGATGATACACGCGAAGCAAAGGCCTGTCAAGTCTTTGAATGCGTTAAATGTGCGGAGGCAAGCGCATCGTGTACACTTTTCGAATCGAGGGCAAGAAAGATACCACGCCATTTAAGCGCGGCAGGATACGGCTCAATTGCGGCTCAACACAAACAACCGGATCGGTATCAGACCCTCAGAAGTGGTCAACCCGACCTGAAACAGCCTGCCGAACGCCTTTACTATCACAAGAGGACATTTCTATTTGGTCATGGCACAATCATCAATCACCCTGAGCACCGAACCAAAGCAGGGTAGATATGAATACGGGCGGGTCTGAACCCGCCCGTAAGCTAATTTAGAGAGATTTTCACCCTATGGAGCCAATGTTTACTTTTTAATCAAAGGCAAGTAATTCATAAAATGTTGTTGAGCGACTTTGAGATAGGTCTCATCATCATGATGGTTGTATTCAGAGTAAGCTACCGTCGCCAGCCCGGCAGGACTGACGCTCACAGCAACAAAACTGGCTTCGTCGGTATATCCAGACCCACTATCAAGCGTTTTGCAGGTCCAGTATTGAAATAAATATCCTGGTGGAACATCTCCACAGTTGCCCCAATCTTCGCCATAAGCAAAAGCAGGGCGGGCGATTTTTAATTGGGTTGGAGCGAGTTCTACCGAGGCATCCATGTAAGCGATAATTGGATATCCCTGACTGTCGACATCCATGGAAAGGCCGTAATTACCTGCTGGTGTTCCGACATGGTCCACAGAATAACAATCGAATGCCGTGCTGGTGCAGTTGCCACCGCTACCAACGTATACCGCGTAACGCAAGTCACTACCAAACATGTAATAGGAATCATAATAGGCTAATTGGATCTTATCAGTTGGGCTGTTTGGGGCATGTAACGAGACGTACTTGCCTCTGTTTATACCGTCATCAATTGTCAAGCAATTCCATTCATTATTGGAGCAGGAACCGCCAAAACCGTAATACTGAGCCATATCCAGAGATTTTAAAGAGGAGTTGAAGAAGGCAACAGACAATGAACCGTCATAGGCAAAATCAATCGATACGAAGGAACCATGGTCGGTATTACCTGCGTCGGTAATGCTGTCGATCGTTTCACAAGACCAGGTTGGGCTCCCTCCGTTACAGCCCGAACCGCCTGAGCCTTTGAAGGTTGCGAGCTTGACAGATCCGTATGGATAGCCCGCTGTATTGAGAGCGTGATAACCTATCACAGGTTGGTGATTACTATTGAACTTCAAGGAAGTATAGCTGCCCCGCGATTCGGTACTGAAACCCGGTGCATCCACTGAGTAAATAGTCCAAGGCTCCACAGCATTTGATTTATATCTGGCATACTTTAATTGCCGATTGGTCGCATCATAATAAGAGATCCCGACCATAGTGTAAAAAAGGACGGGTGGATTATAAACGTAAATCACGTCAATTGAACTGAACCTGCCAACATCACCGCTGGAATCGACCAGGTGGCAGTTCCAATCATTGTTATTATGGCAGTTCCCCGTACCAGGGGTAACCTCGTGCGCCATCCAGAGGTCCCCATTGATAGAATCATAGTAGCTGATATAGGCCATTCCTGAGGTAGGATGGTGCGCGATGGATACATCCGTTCCCACCCCTGAGCCTGGATACCAATCCACAAGCTCGGTGGTCCATGGTTCCTTGGCGGGTGGGTTGGCAGCTGACGTACTGGCAGCGTCCACTTTGGTGCTGACAGTTAGCAAAATTAAAACGAAAAAGTAACAGAAAATCCTCCTAGTGCACATGAATTCCTCCTGAGTGTGTGTAGTCCGCTGACAGGAAGCCTGGAGATCTTACCGGCGGGTAGAGTCGACAAGTCTGAGCAGGCAGTGATCCCAAAACATGAACTAATTTTGAGGTTGTAATGTGATAATTACATTGTAGTACATTAAAATATTAAATCAAGAGATTGAATGGGTTAAAGATGCAGAGGGCAGCGAATCGTTTACAATTTTCGGATCGAGGACAAGAAAGATACCGCGCCATGTTAGCGCGGCAGGATACGGTCGATTGCGGCACAACACAAACAACCGGAACGGTATCAGACACTCAGAAGTGGTCAGCCCAACCTGAAGCAGCCGGACGAACGCCTTTACTATCACAAGAGGACATTTCTATTTCGCTCAGATATTCCCGGGCAAGCCCCGTCCAACATTTTTATGATACACTTATCCGTGTTTCCAGACGTATAACATTTACCAATTGAATAGGATACTTCAGCCAGCTGTTGTTTTTAATTCACTTCGCTTCTTTTTCAGGCTCAACCTTTCAACAAACGTCAGGCGTTCAATAACTGAGAAATGAATTATCTGGAGGAGCAATGTTAAAAAAAGGAATGCTAATTTTTATCCTGGTGATATTTGGGCTGGCCTGCGCTCCAAGCGCGGCGGCGGTTGAGAAGGCAATTCAAAAAACCCAGGCAGCCGCGCTTACCCCGCCCCCATCCACACCACCCGTTGAAATCCCCACGCCGCAGCCCAGCCCAACCAGCGCTCTCGCCGTGCAGCCCACCCAGCCGCCAGCCCCTGCCGTGCTGCCAGCGGAGCAAAACCTCCCCAGCTTGCTATCCCATTCCGAAGATCTCCCTCCGGGATATCAATTTGGCAGCCTGGGCAGCGTTCCGGCCGAGCGGTACACCTGGATAACGGACAGAGGCATTGCCTCGCATTTGCTGTCAATCGAGACGGCTGATAAAAATGTTGCCGCTTACGTCACGGTTTTCGTCTATGACGACAAACTCACGCCGATTTTGGCATATATGGAAGACCTGGACGAAGTCACGCGCCTGATCCAGGACTATGGGACCACCTATACTTTCCACTTCACGACGATTGATGAAGTTGGCGAAAAAGACCTTGCCTATGTGTTAACGGCAGCCTCGGGTTCAGAGAAATCAATCGCCCTGGGTTTTGTGCGCTGCAATCTGTATGTGCGTGTCAGTTTCAGTACCACCGATGATCAAGCCATGACTATCGCCTACGCGCAGAAGCTCGACCAGCGCTTAATTGCTTCTGCCTGTTCGGAATAAGCTGATAAGCCGGCTTTGCGCTCAACCCACCGCGGAGTGCTGCAGCCGTCCATATCCCGACCAACCTGGCAGTCAGGTCATCATGCCAGCCGGAAAACCGGCTGGTTTTTAATTGCGCGCAAGTCCTTATGATAAAATTCGATCATGAACGCCCGGGTTGTCTTTATGGGTTCCCCTGATTTCGCGCTTCCGACGCTGGAAGAACTGCACAAACACACGCAGGTGGTCGGCGTTGTCACCCAACCAGACCGGCCAGCCGGACGCGGGCGTATGCTCATGCCGTGCCCGGTGCGGCAGTTAGCCGAAAAGCTTGAAATCCCGGTTTTCCAGCCGCTCTCCCTGCGCAAACCCGACGCGCTGGAACAGTTATCCGCCTGGCAGCCGGATTTGATTGTGGTGGCCGCCTTCGGGCAAATCCTCCCAAAGAATGTGCTCGCGCTCCCGCCGAAAGGCTGCCTCAACGTGCACGCCTCGCTGCTGCCCCGTTGGCGCGGCGCGTCGCCCATCCAGGCGGCCATCTTGGCAGGAGACGAAAGAAGCGGGGTAACCATTATGCTGATGGAGGAAGGTTTGGATACCGGACCTATCCTGGCGCAAAAAACGGTGCCAATCCGTCCCGGCACCACCGGCGCGGAGCTTTCCCAACAGCTGTCTTACCTTGGCGCCGCGACCTTGATAGAAATCCTGCCGTCCTACCTTTCGGGGATGCTCGCGCCGCTGACGCAGGCAGACGGCCTTGCGACCTACGCGCCGCTGCTGAAAAGGTCAGATGGTTTGCTGGACTTCACGCAATCCGCGCTCGCCCTCACCCGAAAAGTGCACGCGTATTCCCCCTGGCCAGGCACCTATTTCATTTTAAATGGAAAGCAAATCAAGGTGCTCGACGCGCACCCGCATGACACCTTTGAAAGCGAAGTGGAAGGGCGCTATATCGTCAATGGTTTGCCCGCCGTGGGGACCTCCGAAGGGCTTCTGGTGCTTGACCAGCTGCAGCCGGAAGGCAAACGCGGAATGTCCGGCGGGGCTTTCCTGAACGGTCAGCCCAACTGGCTCTAACGCTCCTCACCTGGCTAAATCCCCTTGCTTTTCGCCGCTTCAGTTTGCCATTTTATGAAATGATGACAGCAGGTTGTCCGCGGAATCAATTACTACCGGGCAGCCCACCGCGCTGGTTGGCGGCAGAGAATAACACCAACCGCGACGCGTCCGTCTGGCTCAAGCGCCCCCAATTAACGCGTTTATTCCTCCGGGAAGAAATTCCTGCGCCATTCATACAGCAGGTTTAGCGCCTGAATTGGGGAGAGCGAGTTCAGGTCCACCTTCCTGAAGGCATCAATCAGCGGGTTGTTCTCCGGGAACAGGCGCAGCTGCGAGGTATCCGCCGCCTGTTCCGGAAGGGTCTTGCCAGCAGTAGACTCAAGCTGCTTCAGAAGCTCATTCGCGCGCTGAATCACCGGAGCCGGCAGGCCTGCTAACTGCGCCACGTGGATGCCGTAAGAACGATCCGCCCCGCCAGGCACAATCTTGTGCAGAAACACGACCCTCCCCTCGGATTCCGTCACCGCCACGTTGTAATTGCGCACGCCTGGCAGCATTTCCGCCAGCTCGGTCAGCTCGTGATAGTGCGTGGCGAACAGGGTGAAAGGCTTCAGCCTGGGATGGCTGTGCAGATATTCAATGATCGCCCAGGCAATGGAAAGCCCGTCGTAGGTGCTGGTGCCGCGCCCGATTTCGTCCAGAATTAACAGGCTGCGCGGGCTGGCGTTGTTCAGAATGTTGGCGGCCTCAATCATTTCAACCATGAATGTGGACTGACCGGCATGGATTGCGTCTTGCGCTCCAATACGCGTGAAAATCCGGTCCACCAATCCAATCTCCGCGGACTCTGCCGGAACAAAACTGCCCAGCTGCGCCATCAACACAATCAGCACGACCTGACGTAAAAAGGTGGATTTGCCGCTCATATTCGGGCCAGTTATCACGCGCACAATCTCGCCGTCTTCAAACACCGCGTCGTTAGCGATGAACCGCTCGCCGGTGCGCAGCCGCTCCACCACCGGGTGCCGCCCACCATAAATTTTCAGTCCCTTTTCCGCCCTCACAACCGGGCGCACATAGTTGTTCAGAGCCGCGGCGGATGCCAGCGAGAGCACGCAGTCCAGCTGCGCCAGGGCTCTGGCAGTTTCCAGCAGCGGCGCCGCGGAACTGGCCACGCGCTGGCAGACGGACCGGAAGACGCGCAGCTCCACCTCGTGGATTTGTGCCTCAGCATTCAGCACAAGTGATTCGTATTCTTTCAATTCCGGGGTGATGAAGCGTTCAGCGTTCACCAAGGTTTGTTTGCGCAGGTACTCAGCAGGCGCGTTCTCCGCGCTGCCGCGGCTGATTTCGATGTAGTATCCGAACACTTTGTTAAAGCCCACCCGCAAGGTTTTTATGCCGGTGCGTTTCCGCTCCTCAGCCTCCAGGCTGCCAATCCATTCGCGGGCGTGTTTGGAGGAAGACACAATCGCGTCCAGTTCGTCAGAAAAGCCGGGTTTAATGATGCCGATATTTGCCAGCGTGGCAGGCGGCTCGTCCGCGATTGCTTCCTCAAGCAGGTTCTGGATATCCTGATGTTCATGCAGTCCGGCAAGAACCTCCGCGAGCGCCGGCACCTGAGGCAGGAGCGCGCGCAGTTTTGGCAGCAGGTTCAAATCTTCGCGCAGGCTCACCAACTCGGGCGGGCGGATGCTGTTGGTGCAGGCACGGTTGACCAGCCTTTCCAGGTCATGAAATTCATGCAGCAAATGCGTGAGCTCATTGCGGAGCACGCCGTCGCGATAGAAGGTTTCCACCATGTCCAGTCGGGTGCTGATTGCCGCCGGGTTCAGAAGGGGCTTGTTGACCCACTGGCGCAGCATGCGTTTTCCCATCGGGGTTTTTGTCTGGTCCAAGACCCACAGAAGTGAGCCTTCGCTTTTCCCATCCCGCAAAGTTTCGGCCAATTCCAGGTTCCGGCGGGTTTCCGCGTCCAACACCATAAAGTCGCCCAGGCTGTAGGTGCCAAAGCTCTTCAGGCTTGAGAGGGCATTCTGGTTTGTTTCCTGCAGGTACTTTAAGAGGGCGCCGGCCGCGCGCGTCGTCAGCGGCATGCTTTTCAGACCAAAGCCGTCCAGACTGCCAACCCCAAAGACCCCTTTCAGAAGTTCTTCGGCACGTCCGGGTTCAAAATACCAGCCCGGAACCGCTGTGAGGGTTCCCGGAAAGCCGTTCGGCAGTTCTTGCGCCTCAGAACGCAGCGTTTCGGCGGGGTTGATGCGGGTAAGTTCCGTCCGCACCGCGTTCAAGCCTTCCTCAAGCTCAAGCTGGGTGCCGGTGAACTCCCCTGTGGTGATATCCAGATAGGCTATCCCAGCCCGGTTTTCTTGCAGACAGACCGCGGCAAGATAGTTATTTTCCCCCGCGCTGAGCAGCCCAGGTTCCACCACGGTACCGGGCGTCACCACGCGCACGACTTCGCGCGGGAATAAGCCTTTGTCCGGCTGGTCGCCGACCTGCTCGGCGATGGCGACCCGGTAGCCTTTTTCAATCAACCGACCGAGATAATTATCCGCGGCATGAAAAGGAATGCCCGCCATCGGCACGCGCACCCCTTTGGCAACCGGCCGTGAGGTCAAGACGATATCCAACGCCTCCGAAGCCCGGCGCGCGTCATCGTCAAAGGTCTCATAAAAATCACCCAACCTGAAGAACAGAATCGCGTCCGGATACTGTTTTTTGATATCCAGATACTGCTGCCTCAGGGGGGTGATATCCTGCGCCATGTTCAGCCCTTATTTCAGAATTTCGGTCATGTAGGCTATCACCTGGTCCAAGGCGTTGGCAATCTGGGTCGGATCTTTTCCGCCGGCTTGCGCCAGGTCAGGTTTGCCGCCTCCGCCGCCGCCGACCACCGCCGCGGCGCGCCGCACCAGGTCGCCCGCTTTTAATCCGCGCTGAATCAGGTCTGGGGTGACCGCCGCGATAATCAACGGTTTGCCATCCTGCACGGAAGCCAAAGCGACGACGCCCGAGGGGTAGCGCTGGCGAAACTGGTCTGCCAGCCCGCGCAGCATTTCCGCGCCCGCTCCGGGCACCAGAGCCGTGAGCACCGGCGCGCCGGAGATGATTTTCACCTGGTCCAGCTGGCGGTTAAAGGCGTCCTGCGCGATTTGCGCGCTCAGCTGCTCCGTGCGCGCCTCCATCTTCGCCAACTCATCCTGCAGGGCTTGCAGGCGCCCCTGAAGCTCAGCCGGGGAAGCGCCCAGAGTCTGCGCGGCATCTTGCAGCAGGTTCATGCGCTCCCGCGCGTAAATGTAAGCCGCCTGCCCGGTCACTGCTTCAATCCGGCGCACGCCGGCTGCCACGCTGCTTTCGCCTGTAATCAGGAACAGCCCGATTTCGCTGGTATTGTGCACGTGCGTGCCGCCGCACAGTTCGTAAGACAGGGTCTCTTCCCCGCCGATTTTGATGGTGCGGACTTCCTGTCCATATTTTTCCCCGAAAAGCGCCATCGCGCCTTCGTTGATTGCCTTTTCGAGCGGTTTGACCGAGATATTCAGGTCATATTCATCCAGGATGGCTTCGTTTACGCCTTTTTCAATCTGCAGAAGCTGCTCATGCGTGAGCGCGGCCGGGTAATTAAAGTCGAAGCGCAGCTTATCGGGTGCCACCAACGAGCCAGCCTGCCGCGTCTGGTCGCCGAGCACCTTGCGCAGCTCCGCGTGCAGCAAATGCGTGGCAGTGTGGTTGCGCATCACGGCTTTGCGGCGCTGGGCGTTCACACGCGCGAAAGCTTTATCACCCGTTTTCGGTCTTCCAAATACCACCCTGCCAACGTGCACAATCACGCCCGCGGCGGGTTTGCGCGCCTCGCTCACCTCAATTTCCCAGCTTCCCGGCGGGTCTGAGGTTATTTTTCCGGTATCCGAGACCTGACCGCCGGATTCAACATAGAAGCTGGTATCTCCGAGCAAAACTTCCACCTCATCATCCGCCTGAGCTTCCTGCAAGGGCTGCGCGTTCTGGAAGAGCGCCAGCAGTGTGGTAGGAACAACGTAACGGTCGTAAGGGTCATAGCCCGCGCCGGATTCCGGCAGGGCGTGGGATTTCACCAGTTCCCGCAGCACGCGCTGATAATTTTCAGCGTCCTGCCCGCCCATCTCGCCAAACGCCTTCCCCGCGCCGCTGGCAGCCCGATGGGCTTCCATACTCGCGAAGAAGCCGCTCTCATCCACGCTCAAACCTTCCTCGCCGAGGATATCGCGCGTGATTTCCAGCGGAAAACCCAGCGTGGCGTACAGGTCAAAGGCTGCTTTTCCATTTAATACTATTTCGCCGCGGGAACGCATGCCGGCAATCAGGCGGTTAAGTTCAGCGAAGCCTGCATCCAGCGTTTCGGCAAAGCGCCGCTCTTCGCGCGTCAGCGTGTCCATAATCAGGGTTTCGCTGCGCTTCAGCTCGGGGTAAGCTTCCTGATAGTTGCTGATAACCCGCGCGGCAACTTTTGCCATGAATGGTTCAGTCAGATTCAGTTTCCGGGCGAAGCGTGCCGCGCGGCGGATAATCATCCGGCAAATATAGTTGCGCCCCAAATTGCCCGGAACAACGCCGTCGGCAATCAGAAAGGCTGCCGCGCGCACATGGTCCGCGATGACGCGGTAAGGCGTGAGGCTTTCGGCCCTTTGCGCGTCGGTTTGCCCGGTCAGCCGCTGGACCTCGTCCAGGAGCGGTGAGAGCAAATCGGTCGCGTAGTTGCCGTTCACGCCCTGAATAACCGAAACGATCCGCTCAAGACCCATGCCGGTATCCACGTGCTTTTTAGGCAGCGGCGCCAGGTCGCGCTCAGAAAGCCGGTTGTACTGGATAAAGACGTTATTCCAGAGCTCCGTCCAGCGTCCGCAGTCCGCGTTCACGTGGCAAACATGCTGCGGGTCGTCCTTCCGGGAACAGGCTTCCGGGCCAAAGTCGTAATGGATTTCGCTGCAAGGCCCGCAAGGTCCGGTATCCGCCATTTCCCAGAAGTTGTCTTTCCGCCCATAGAAAACCAGATGCGTGGGGTCAAACCCCGGTTGGCTCAGCCAGATTTGCGCAGCTTCCGCGTCATCCGGTATTTGCCCGTGTTCATCCTTAAACGTTGTCGCCCACAGCCGGCTTTTATCCAGACCCCAAACCTCGGTCAGCAGTTCCCAGGACCACGAAATGGCTTCCTGTTTGTAGTAATCTCCAAAAGACCAGTTGCCGAGCATTTCAAAGAAGGTGTGATGTGTATTATCCCGGCCGACCTGGTCCAGGTCGTTGTGTTTGCCGGAAACGCGCATGCATTTCTGCGAGTCCACCGCGCGGGTATATGGGCGGGTATCCGTCCCCAGGAAGACGTCTTTGAACTGCACCATGCCCGCGTTTGTAAAGAGCAGGGTGGAATCCCCGCCCGGGACCAGCGAAGCGCTGGGGACGACGGTGTGGCCGCGTTCCACAAAAAAGTCAATAAAAGACTTCCGAATTTGATTACCAGTTAAAGGCATACAGAACTCCGTTTGAAGGGTTTTACAGAATAAAAATTATACTGTATATCCGTCTGGAAAAAAGTTGCCGCGCTATGATTATCCGCGTCAGGTCCGCAAGGAAAATATCAGGTAAAATTTCAAGGCGTTACTTGTGGATGGATTGTAAATGGAGTAAGGAAATGCGTGTGCTCAACCAATTGACCAGTCTGCCTGGTGAACGTGGCGAAGAAGCCAGCATTCGCCTTGCCGAAACCATCGCCGCCGCCCAGGATGCGGAAGCTGTGCAGGAACTCATCGCAGCACTGCCGAAGGCTTCGGCCGCGCTCTCCAGCGATATCATCAAGACGCTCTACGAAATTGGCAAACGCCAGCCCGCCCTGATTTCTCAATACGCAGATGTGTTCCTTGGGCTGCTGCGCGCAAAAAACAACCGCCTGGTTTGGGGCGGCATGATGGCCTTGGAAACTATCGCGGATAGAAGCGCGAATGCTCTCTTCGGACAGGTGAAGCTGATTGAGGAAAGCATCCAAAAAGGGTCTGTTATCACCCGGGACGCGGGTATTGGCGCCCTTGCGAGGCTTGCCGCCGCGAAGCCGGAGTATGCAGAGAGCATTATGCCTTTCCTGCTTGAACACCTGCGCGCTTGCCGCCCTGCCAGCGTGGCACAGCACGCAGAAAAAACATTCCTGTGTGTCAGCCCTCTGTATGCCGGGGCTTTCGCCGAAGTTCTGCGTGAGCGGCTTCCTGACCTGAGCGAAGCCCAGGCGCAGCGTGTGAACAAACTTCTCAAGAAAACCATGAAAGCTGCCAAATGACCCCTTTTACCTGGACGCTCGAAGCCGTTGACGGGAACGCCCGCGCCGGTACCTTCGCCACCCCGCACGGTTCAATTCGGACCCCCGTCTTCGCCCCGGTGGGCACCCAGGCAACTGTCAAATCCCTGACGCCGGCTCAGGTGGATGAATTGGGCGCTCAGATGGTGCTCGCCAACACTTACCACCTTTTTTTGCGTCCCGGGGATGAATTGGTAGCCGAAATGGGCGGGCTGCACCGCTTTATGGCCTGGAACAAGCCGATTCTGACCGATTCGGGCGGTTTTCAGGTCTTCTCCCTGACCGACACGCGCAAGATTGATGACGACGGGGTCACTTTCAAGTCCCATATTGACGGTTCGCTGAAGCGCCTCAGCCCGGAAATATCCATCCGCATCCAGGAAAACCTGGGCGCGGATATTATCATGGCGTTTGACGAGTGCGCCGTGCCCACGGATTACGCCTACTCCCGGCTGGCGATGCAGCGCACGCACGCCTGGGCAAAACGCTGCCTGGACGCGAAACGGCGGGAAGACCAGGCCCTGTTTGGGATTGTGCAGGGCGGGGTGTTTTCCGATTTACGCGCCGAATCCGCGCGGGAAATCAGCGCGATGGGATTTCCCGGGCACGCCATTGGCGGGCTTTCGGTCGGCGAGTCCAAAGCGGATATGTACCGCACCATTGCCGAAGTGAACAGCATCCTGCCCGCGGATAAGCCGCGCTACCTGATGGGCGTCGGCACGGTGGAAGATTTAATTGAAGGCGTGCGGCGCGGTGTTGACATCTTTGACTGCGTCCTGCCCACCCGGCTGGCACGCCACAACAGCGCGATGAGCATGCGCGGACGCCTGAACCTGATGAACGCCGGCTACGCGCGCGATGAACGCCCGATTGACCCGGACTGCGCCTGCTATACCTGCCGGCATTTCAGCCGGGCATACCTGCGCCACCTGGTCAACGCGAAGGAAATGCTGGCCGCCGCGCTGCTTTCCATCCACAACCTTCACACTCTCGTCCAACTCGCTGAGGACATGCGCGCGGCAATTTTGGATAAACATTTTGAGCAGTTCGCGCAGGACAAACTGGCGCGGCTTTCTGCCAAGGAGACTGAAAAATGACATTAATTCAAGCGCTTATTCTCGGTATCGTGCAGGGTTTGACGGAATTCCTGCCCGTCTCTTCTTCAGCGCACCTAGTTTTGGTGCCGTTTCTGCTCAACTGGAAACTTGACCCAACCCAGGCTTTCGTTTTTGACGTGCTCGTCCAACTGGGCACCTTAGTCGCGGTCATTGCGTACTTTTGGAAAGACCTGCTGGCTGTCCTGAAAGCCTGGACAGCCGGCATCCGTTCGCGTCAGCCCTTCGCGGAGGCGGAAAGCCGGCTCGGTTGGTTTGTAATCCTGGCGACAATCCCCGCGGGTTTGGCCGGTTTGCTGCTGAAAGACAAGGTGGAAGCCGCCTTCTCCAATCCGATGCTGACCGCCCTGATGCTGTTCATCACCGCCATCTTGCTAACCCTGAGCGAGGTGCTCTCAAAAAAGACGCGCGAAACCTCGGAACTGACCTGGCTGGACAGCCTCATCATCGGCGCGTTTCAGGCTGTTTCAATTTTCCCGGGGATTTCCCGCTCTGGTGCCACCATCTCTGGCGGGCTCTTCCGCGGGCTCAAGCGCCAGGATGCCGCGCGGTTTTCATTCCTGCTGGCAATTCCGATTATGACCGCCGCGGGGGTGTTGGCGCTGAAAGATCTTTTGGCTGTGCCGGGGCTGGCGTCTTTTCTGCCCGTGGTGCTCATTGGTTTCGTTGCTTCCGGGCTAATTGGTTATTTCGTCATCCGTTGGTTCCTGAATTTTCTGAAAACTAAAAGCCTGCTGCCATTCGCGCTCTACTGCGCGCTGCTCGCGGTGGCCGTCTTGTTGATATTGGGCGTCCGCTAAATGGCCTTCCTGGCTCTGGTATTGCCAGCCTGGTCAAACACCAGCAGCCCGCGAGGGCGCAGCGCACTTTGCGGAGAGTGTTTGTCGGTGACAATTACTTCGGGCAGGTCGCCCGGAAAATACCGGTGGACTTCCGGATGAAGATGCCGCCGTCCCGATTTATCCTGCGGGTAAAGAACGCCGTCATTTCTCCAAACTGCTCCTTGCTAAAGCAGTTTTGTCCGGCAGGGGTACTGTAGACATAATCCGATAATCGCCTGGCATCCGTCACCCATAAATCGCTCGCGTATGGAGTCAATTCAACGTTTTTAAAAAACGCGTGAAACTGTTCCCAGCCGTTTTCCAGGCTGAAAGGTCGGCTCATCGCGGTCTCAGCCTCAAAGCGCGGATCGAATTCACGCAGCAGAATGTCAAGCTCAAGCATATGCGCCGTGCCGTTGGTCGCTGCGACGAGTCTGCCGCCTGGTTTGAGGACGCGGGCAGCTTCCCGGATGGCGCGTGCTGGGCTGGGCACGTGATACAACATATGGTTGGCAATTACCGCGTCAAACACCTTTTCCGGAACCGCCAGAGTCTGAGCCTCCTGGGCAAGCAGAAAGAACCCGCGATAGTCCGCCAAAGCCTTCCGCGCGCCAGCCAACATTCCAACAGACAGGTCAGATAAGGTAAGCCGGGCGCCTTCCGGCAGGCGCTTGAGGCTGCTTTGCCACTGCGCCGCCGGTCCGCAGCCCAGTTCCAGGATTTCCTCCCCGGCTGCCGGGTTCAGCTGCTCAAACACAAAGTCTGCCCAATCCTGGCGGGCGGTGCTGAAGAGTATATGAATCGCGATGCGGGAATTGAGATTGTCCGGGTCGCGGTATTGAAATTTCCGTAAATAGCGCGGGTCATTTATGGTCATGTTAGGCTCGTTTGGTTTCATCTGCAGTTTTACCACACTGCGGTCAGCCTGAGTCCCCACTCCAAAATAAAACGGATTTTTGTACTTTAGGATGAAGTAAATCGCGTTCACAGCGCCTCGTTCAAAAAATCAGCATCTCAAATCGAAAAAAGAGGTTAATTCCTGTTCAGCCCGTGAGGGTGTCGGCCGCCAGGTCGCGTTTCAGCCTGTGAGAGCGATGAACGGCAGTTCTCCCCGCGCCCTCGGATAGGCCGGGAACATCATTTGCCTGCGGTTCTTACACTCGCGCTTGTCTCAGACCTAAGCCTAAACCCAGCCCAGAGCAGACTGCCGCGCCAGATTGTTCAGCCGCGGTTTTCGGAAACCCCAAAGGTCCGCAATCCTTCAACTTGAAGCTGCCTGGGGAGAAACCGCAGAAGCAGCGCACTGCGCCCTCCAGGTCTCCAGCTAAGGTTGTCGAAAAAGCATAAGCAACTATTCCGATAAGAATTTCCGGAACCAGTCATTACCAACTTGCCAGGCTCAATTCAATTTGGGTTTCTTGGTTTCGTTTTTAACCGCGGAATCCTGAAACGCGGACTTTTTTATGGTTATCTTGACAGAAATACCACTCGATGTAAAATAGTATCCAGTTAATTTTCTTTTAGTTAGGAATGGGAGAAATCATGTCAGAACGTTTGGTTGGAACCATCAAATGGTTCAGCGCCCCCAAGGGGTATGGGTTCATCGGCCAGGAATCGGGCGAAGATGTTTTTGTTCATTTTTCAGCAATTGAGATGGATGGATACAAGCGCCTCAGGGAAGGGCAGCGGGTTGAATTCTCAATTGAAGACGGTGCCAAGGGCAGGCAAGCCGCCCACGTGGTACTGCTTGAGAAGTAAAATATCCTTTAACCTACAAAAACAGACCGGAAGACCGGTCTGTTTTTTTTAACATTCAGCGGCTCACTCTTGGCGTGCCGCCAAGGCGGCAGCCATCCTTTTCAGCGCCTCTTCCAAGACGGCCCGCTGGGTGCCGAAGTTCAGGCGGACAAAGCTTTCCCCCTCTGGGCCATAATCCGCTCCGCAATTCAGACCCACGCGAGCGTGTTCCAGGAAGAACTTCTGGGGGTCAGGCTGCAGGTTCAAGTTTCGGCAGTCCAACCAGGCCAAAAAGGTGCCTTCCGGCCGGTGCATCTCCACCCCCGGCAGTTCCGACGCCAGGGTTTCCATCAGGAATTCCCGGTTCGCTTGCAGGTACGCAAGCAGTTCCTTCAGCCAGGCGTCCCCGTGTAAATACGCGGCGCGGGCCGCGGTCAGCGCCAACAAATCCGGTCCACTCACCAACCCGTTCCTGAAATCACAATACTGGCGCGCCATTTCCGGGTTGCTGATAACGGCCACAGACGCGAACAAACCGGCGATGTTATATGTCTTGCTCGGCGCCAAAAGCGTCAGGGTGTTATCCGCCACTTCCGGGTCGAGCGAGGCAATCGGAATATGCTGATGGTCGTCAAACACAATGTCGCAGTGGATTTCATCGGAGCAAATTAATACCTTGTGCCGCAAACAAATTTCAGCCAGTCGGGTCAGTTCCTCGCGCGTGAAAACCCGACCCGTCGGATTCTGCGGGTTGCAAAGAATATACATACCAACGCGCTCATCCTGGATTTGTTTCTCGAACAGGTCAAAGTCGATATGATAAGAACCATCCGAGCCGCGCTGTAATGGATTGGTCACATAAGGAACACCGGCAGATTTGGGCGCGCCAAAGAACGGCGGGTAGGCTGGGGTGTTGAACAAGACTGAAGCGCCGGGTTTACAAAAAGCGCGGACGGCAAGGTTGAATCCGGTCACAATTCCGGGGACGTAACTAATCTGGGTTGGCAGCGGTTTCCAATAAAAATGGCGCTCAAGATAATTCACCACAATTTCAGCCAAATCCGCGGGGGGAGCGCCATATCCGAATATGCCGTGGTCAACCCGCTGGTGCAGCGCGTCGATAACCGCGGAAGGGCTGCGGAAGTCCATATCCGCCACCCACAAAGGCAGCACGTCTTCCGGGAAGAGCCTCCATTTGATACTCTCGGTGTTCCTGCGGTCCATAATCCTTTCAAAATCCATGCCTGCGCCTCCGTTTTTTATGTCTGTTTATTCTAACTCCAATCCGCCCGGTCGGAGCCAAATTCCCGTTTCGCGCGTTCCCGATCGCGAAACTGGTATACTCATGGCATGATTAAGCGCGTTCAGGCATTCCTGCAGCTCATCCGTCCGAAGGATTTCCTGTTTCTCGTTTTAGCCTACAGCTTGCTTGGCATCACCGTCGCGCAGGGCGAATTTGGAATTCGTTTTATCCTCTTATGCGCCGCGAATTTTTGCGCGGTCGCCTTCAGCTTCATCTATAACCAGCTGGCAGACGCGCCTGCCGACACCTTTGACGAAAACGCGTCTTCGTCCAACCCCATCGCGCAGGGTAAAGTCCTTCCCGCGGCAGCTGCCGCGGCGGCTTTTGTGAGCGCGGCTCTCGCGCTGGCGCTCTTTGGGCTGCTGGATTGGCGCCTCCTCCCGGTCGGCTTGATTCTATTGGCTCTTGGCGCCTTATATTCCTCTCCGGGCACGCGGGTACGCGGCATTTCCATGTTGGACCTGGCCGGGCACAGCTGGCTGTTGGCTCCGGCGGTCGCCGCCACCGGATATCTCACCTTTCAGCCGCGCTTCACCTCCGAGCTGCTCTTTTTGCTGCTGGCGGTCACATTTCTCAGCCTTCTCGGTGAAATTACGCGTGAGCAAAGCGCCCTGTCTAAGCTGAACACGCTGCCCGCCCGGCAAACTGTGTTGAACATCAGCCCCAGGGCAGCCCGTTTCCTCATCCTGCTCTGTTCAGCCGGCGCGCTGCTGAGCGGCGTGATCTTGTTGTTTTTCCTGCGCGCCCTGCCCCTGCGTGCCGTGATTTTCATCCTGATTTGCGCCGGGATTTTACTAATTCCCAATCTGCTCAAACTCAGCCGCCAAACAGATGCCCCCCTGAAGCATTTATCCCTCTATGCCCCCCTGGAAAAAGCAGTGGCCTTGGGTCTGTTGGTGGAGTATCTGACCAGTTTCTTGATTAAAATTATTTCATGGTGAATAATGGCCGCCCCAACCCCTCCCCTCCCCGAAATTAAACTCCTGGCGCCCGAAAACTGGCGTGAATATGCCCTGTTGGACAGCGGTGAGGGCAAAACCCTTGAACGCTTCGGCCCCTACCTGTTGATTAGCCCTGAACCGCAGGCTGTCTGGAAAAAATCACTGCCCCCGGCGGAGTGGCAAAAGGCGCACGCGGTTTTGCGGGAAGAAAACAAAGAGTACGGCGGTTCGTGGCAAGCTCTTAAACCCATGCCCAAAGCCTGGGAGCTGCGCTACCAATCCCTCACCTTTCAACTGCAATTGGGGACGTCCCGGCATATCGGCGTTTTTCCCGAGCAAGCCAGCCATTGGGATTGGATTATGGAACGCGTGCAAGCCGAAAGACGCCCACTGCGCGTCCTCAACCTTTTTGGCTATTCGGGGTTGGCAACCCTGGCAGCTGCCAGCGCCGGCGCTGAGGTCACCCATGTGGACTCTTCGAAACACGCCCTGAACTGGGCCAGCTACAATCTCAAACTCTCCGGTCTGGCAGACAAACCCGTCCGCTGGATTGCCGAGGATGCCCTGAAGTTTACCCAGCGCGAAGCCAGGCGCGGAAACAAATACGACGGATTAATCCTGGACCCGCCCAAATTCGGCAGAGGCTCTCAGGGTCAGGTGTGGGATTTTTTTAAGAAACTTCCGGACCTGGTTGAAGCCTGCCGCGTGGTGCTTGCCCCAAAAGCCAGTTTCATTGTATTTACGACTTACGCGATATCCGCCTCAGCTTTGGTCACTTTACAGGCGGTTCAGGATATTACCGGCAATAAAGGAAAAGCGGAGTGCGGCGAGCTGGTGACCCGCGAGCAAAGCGCCGGACACATCCTGTCGCACGCCCTCTATACGCGCTGGACGCCGTAAACGCTCAGGCTGCTTCTTCGGGCAGCCGCATCACGAGCACCTTGTCGACCCGGCGCCCATCCATGTCTACGACTTCGAACCGGTATGTATCCCAGGTAAAGGTTTGTCCAACCCTGGGAATGCTGCCCAACTGATTCATCACAAAGCCGCTCAGCGTCTGATACCCCGCGCGTCCTTCATCCGGAAGTTCGTCAAAATCCAGCAGTTCCTTTATTTCGTCGATAGGAAGCATGCCGTCCAACAGATAAGACCCATCGGCGCGTTGGACGACCTCCTGCTCCTGATCTTCCGAGTCAAGCGGAATCTCGCCCACGATCGCTTCCAACACATCGTACAGCGTGACCATGCCCTGCACCCCGCCGTACTCATCTATTACCAGCGCCTGGTGCGTTCCGGTGGCGCGAAATTGTTCAAAAACCTTCAGCGCTTGCATATTCTCGGGCACAAACATCGGCTCCCGGATATAGTCGGTCAGGTGGAAATTTGGACTGTGCAAATCAATTCCAATTAATTCTTTTACGTTAACCATGCCCAGTACGTCATCCAGACTGCCCCTGCCCACAGGAATGCGCGAATACTCGCTGTGCATCAGCTCAGAAATAATCGTGTGCTGATCGTCCTCAATATCAATCCATTCCAGGTCTGTGCGCGGGGTCATAAGCACATCCACGCGCCGATCCCCCAGGCGAAAGATACCTGAGAACATATCGGATTCTGTTTGCTCAATCAAGCCGATATCGCGCCCCTGCTCGATGAAAACCTTGATTTCGTCTTCGGTAATGCTGGGTTCCGCCTGGGTATCAATCCGTAAGAGCTTGATTCCCAGGTTAGTAGAAGTGCTCAGCAGCCTGGTAAGCGGACGCATCAGGCGGGTTAGTTTGCGAATCGCCGGGGAAAGCTGACAGACAACATCCTCTGGCTTGCTGACCGCAATCCGCTTTGGGATTAATTCGCCCAGGACAATGGAGAAATAGGTGATTACGACGACAACGAATATCAGGGCAACTGTATCTGCGGCAGGTGCCAACCAGGACACTTTCTGGAGCACTTCCGCCAGAGGATTAGCCAGCATCGCGCCGCCAATACCACCCGCCAGGGTGTCAATCATCGTAATCATGATTTGAATGGTCGAAAGATACTGCTGGTTAGGGTCCTTCAGAAGTTCCAGCGCGTCCGCCGCGCCGCGATTGCCGTCATCGCTGCGCTGCTGCAGCCGCGTTTTTCGCGCGGAGACCATCGCGATTTCGTACTTGGCAAAAATCCCGTTGAAGTAGAACAGGACGGCGATAATGAGAATGTTAGCGTATACCGGCATAGTTTACCTTCCTCTGATAAGCATCGGGGTCAACCCGATGACAGGAAATTTATCGGAGGAACTGCCGCAATTCTACCAGATATGCGTTTATGGCACAGCCGCTGAGGGTGCCCCTGAAGGTGTTTCATCCCTTCGCCGCAAAGAAGGACGGAGGTCAACCATCGTTTCCCTGCTTGGTTAGTCCCATTGAGAGGGCTGGTCTGTGCTTTTTTTCCGCCATCCTGGCTGGCTGCCCCATAAGCTCAGCTGTCAGCCCGGCTGCTGCCAGAGGCTTCTCCGCCGCGAGGCGCCGTGCTGTTTGCCCGCGCAAGCCAGCGTTCAATCCCGCGGTCAAGCTGTTCAAGGTTTAGAGCGGGGACGGCCGCCTCCTCAGTCCATGTCACGGGCTTCTGAAACAGGTACCATGCGGATGAATCATCATTGCCAAGGATCAGGTTACCATCTCATCCGGAAGGAAGTCAGTCCGGTTGTGGTAAACCAGGAGATAGCGCGCTTCCTGAATGGAAAATCGCGTGATGGCGCAGTTGTTCAGCTCAATCTGATAAGGAAGCACGTGCTGATTGGGCTCATCCAGGTCGAGGCCAAAAACAGCCCGGAAAATGCAGGCGAAAAAACCGCCGTGCGTGATTACCCCGACCCGATCCGCTGTGTTGCCGTGCCTGGCAAACAATAAGTCCAACATTCGCTGCGCGCGCGGCACGCGCGCGGCCCGCTCCTCCCTGCCGCCCTGCCACCAGCCCTCGTCAGGGATAGGTTCCAGCAATTTGAGCCGGGGGTAGGTTCGCTTCAGATAAGCAGGGGTCAATCCGTGTTCAATGCGAATGCTGCTGACCCCATCGATGACCTCGTCATAGTAAATTCCGCCCACCTCGTGCAAATCTGGTACACCAAAAAGCGGGACATCCAAGATGCTGGCGATGATGGAGCCGGTCTGCACGGCGCGTTCCATCAGGCTGCAGTAAAGGTGGGTCAGACCATATTCCGCGCGGTTCTGAAAGCCTTTTCGCATAATGGGGGCCGCGATGGCGCGGCGCGAGAGAAAGGCACCCGTCAGCTCAGCCTGTTTCTGTCCTAATTCAGTCAGCTTCGGGTCAGACCGGCGGTTCCCCAGGTCATAATCCTCCCCGTGGTATAGCGCGTTGTTTTCGGATTGTCCGTGACGAATGAAGTAAAGTTCCATAAGCCTTCCAGTTTTCGATTTGTAATACTTTATCATAGAATACCGCGCAGGTCGGCTGCCTGGAGGTTCATTGAGGATTCGGGGAAGCGTTTTACGCGCTGGGTTTGGTTCACCCCGAAACCTCCGGCCGCAAACCATTCCAATAAACCCAAGCCATAGAACGTGCGTTTCCGTTCCGTATTTTTTTAAACTTTTTTTATCCCCTTTGCTGCCCTTTCCAACCAAAAACTCCTTTCTTTTTCATTTGTCTGCCAACCTTTGAGACGCGCGCGGCAGATAAATAATGATTTTCTGACCATTCTGTTTTCATAGGGTATAATAGTATGGATTTACTGGATGAGATGGAAATGGAAAACGCATTAGCCACTGGAAGTGAACCCGCATCGGACGATCAGTCTGGTCCTGCAAGGCGACCCGGGCATCAAACCTCATCCTTCGCCGCAGTCCTGTAATCTATCGGGACCAGGGGAAGGATAGGCTTCCTGCCCCCTGAGGTGTTTGCTACCAACCGCATAATTTACTAAATTTACTTTTGAGAGGTGTATGATGATTTATTTAAGTCAGCTTATCGACCAGAAGGTTTGGGACGGATTCGGACACGTAGTCGGGAAAATTGACGACATCATGGTGAACGCGACAGAAAAAAGCGCGCCGCCTCTCTCTGCTTTGGTTCTGAAAGGCGCCCCCGAAAATAAAAACTTGATTGACGCGAAGTCCATCGCCAGCCTTTGGCCCAGTATCACCCTCAAGACCGACATTTCCAAGCTTGTCCCCTACACGCCCAAGGGTCACGAACTGCTCCTCAAACAGCGCGTGCTCGACCAACAAATTGTGGACACCGAAGGCAAGCGTCTGGTGCGCGTGAACGACTTGCAAATCGCCCGCAAGGGAGAATGGTTCTACCTTACCGGCGTGGATGCCAGCACAAATGGTTTGCTGCGCCGGCTCGGACTGGAAAGTATCGGCAAATCTATTGCCCGCACATTCAAAAAAGAAGCGAAGACCCATGTGATTCCATGGGAATTCGTCGCCTCCATTGAACACGATGACCCGCTGCGCCTGAGCGTTTCCCAGTCCCGGCTGGTTCAGATGCCGCCGGCGGATATTGCCGCAATCCTCGACGACCTCGACAGCCACACGAGCAAAGCGCTGCTGCAAGGTTTTCCCAACGAAGAGCTGGCAGACACTCTGGAACAAAGCTCTCAGGAAGTTCAGAAGGCTATCCTTTCGCATTTGCACCCCGAACGCGCGGCCGACATTCTGGAAGAAATGGACCCGGACGAAGCCGCGGATATTCTGGCAGATTTGGACGACCAGGTTAGCGAACGCCTGCTGACCCTGATGGAAGACGATGACGCTGAAGAAGTCCGCACCCTGCTCGGCTACCCTGAAAGGTCCTCCGGCGGAATTATGACTACCGAGTTCGCCTGGGTTCCCTACACCTACAATGTTGAGGAAGCACTAAGCCACCTGCGCTCCTCCGAAGAAGCGCTGGAAGATGAGTTTATGTATTACATCTATTTGTTAGATGAGCAGATGCAGTTGAAAGGCGTGGTCAGCCTGCGGGACCTGGTGACTTCCTCGCTGGATCAGCCGCTCTCCAAATGGATTGATGACGATATCGCGCAGGTAGCCCCGCTGGCGCCGCAGGAAGAAGCCGCCTATTTAGTTGCCAAATACGACTTGATGGCGCTGCCGGTAGTTGAACCTGAAAGCAAGAAGATGATAGGCATTGTGACGGTGGATGACGCGTTGGATACCGTTTTACCGACAGCCTGGAAGAAGAAACTGCCAAGATTCTCAGGAAGATAAACGGAGGGAATATGAAAAAACAAGTGAAATACCCTTTCTGGCTGCGGAAAATTTTTATCCTGTTCACCATTATCGGCCCCGGTCTCATTACTGCCAGCGCTGATAACGACGCGCCCGGCATTGCCACCTATTCCGTTGCTGGCTCCCGTTACGGCTACAGCCTCATATGGCTGATCGCGGTCATCACCATTGGCGAAGTGGTCATCCTCGAAATGGCGGCGCGCATGGGCGCGGTCACCGGCAAAGGCACCGCGGACCTTGTTCGCGAACGTTTTGGCGTCAAAATCACTACTTTCGCGATGCTGGGGCTTTTTATCGCCAACCTCGGCACTACAATCGCCCAGTTTGCCGGCGTTGCTGCTGCCGGGGAACTGTTTGGAATCAGCAAATACCTCAGCGTTCCAATTGCCGGGGCCCTCATGATTCTGCTGATTTTGAAAGCCGACTACAAATACGTGGAGAAGGCGCTCTTGATTCTCACCTTCGCCTCGCTCAGTTATATCGTCGCCGTGTTTGTCGTCAAACCAGATTGGGCGGCAGTCGGTCGGGGCCTGGTTCGCCCCGAGCTTATCCTGGACCGGGATTATATCCTTACAATCCTGGCTGTCATCGGCACAACCATCACTCCCTGGGCGATTTTTTATTTGCAGGCTTCTATCGCCGATAAGGGCGTGGATATGAGCAAATACGGGGATACCAAAATTGATGTCAGCTTTGGCGCTGCCTGGGGAAATGTCATCTCGGCATTTATCCTGATTGTGACAGCCGCCACGCTGCATCAGGCAGGCATCTTCGTCGAAAATGCGAAGGACGCCGCGCTCGCGCTTGAACCTTTGGCTGGAAAATGGGCAGGGCTGTTATTTTCGGTTGGTTTGCTGGGCGCTTCCCTTCTGGCGGTTTCGGTTCTTCCACTTTCGACAACTTACGCGATGTCCGAGGCATTCGGTTTTGAACGCGGTCTGAACCGAAGGTTTAAAGAGGCGCCTTTTTTTTACGGAAGCTTTGCGTTTATCATTATTATCAGTATGCTCATCGTTCTGATTCCGGGCGTTCCACTCTTCCCCATTATGATCTTGTCCCAGGCGATGAACGCTATCTTGCTGCCTTCGATACTGTTCTTGATTCTGAAAATCGCGAATGATCCGATCATAATGGGCAAGTACAAAAACAGCAAACTCACCAATATCCTCGCGTATAGTTTAACCGTGATGATTACGCTGATCACGGCGGTCTTAATCGTGGAGCCCTTCCTGAACGGCTGATCTTCAGGGTATCAATCCCCTGAAAGGGCTTCTTTCGTTTGTCCTAAGCGCAAACTGGATAGAAGCGAGCCTGGTCGCGCGCCTTTCGGCGCGCGTTCCATATAACACCACCCCGCAAGGCGTCCGGGGTTATTAACCTTGCAAGGAAAGCATCGGGAGGCTGCCCCGCGGGCCTATTCGGCTAAGGCTGCCAGAAGCGCGTAAATGGAACTGACTTCGCGAGTTACGCCCTGCCAGGTCAAGCTCCAACAGTTCACGTTTCCAAGGGTCTTCAGTTCAATCAGGGGCAGCTCGGGCGCGCCTTCAACCACCACTTCAAACCCCGCCCTGCGCAAAGCCCGGGCAGTCCACGCGCCTGCCAAGCCTTCCGCGCGAAACACCACCGGGCGGACCTGGCGGCTGTCTTCCTCAAATTGACCGGTGAGCATGTTATAGCGCAGGTTAGCCTGACCGAAAGTATGTTCAAAGTGCCCGCCGAGGACCAGATCCTCCGGCGAGCCCTGCATCACATTGCCGCCGCGGTCCATCAACCAGATCCTGTCGGCGCTGCGCATCGCCAAATCCAGGTCATGCGTGGAAGTCAGCACAGCCTGCTGGTGTTCGCGCGATAAATCACGCAGCAGGTGCATAATGGATATCCTGCCCGGCAAATCCAGGAAGGCGGTCGGCTCATCAAGCACCAATAGGCGCGGCTCTTGCGCCAAGGCCCGCGCGATCATGGCGCGCTGCCTTTCACCGTCACTCAGTTTGTGAACCCCGCGTTCTTCAAAGCCCGCCAGACCAACGATATCCAGCGCGTGTTGGACGATTTTCCAATCATTGTCGCTCATGCGGTCAAAAAGACCGGTGAAAGGAAAGCGTCCCATCGCCACTAACTCTTTCACTGTCATCGCTCCGACGGTGATTGGGCTGGTCAGGACGACGCTTATCTGACTGGCCAGCTCTTTGCGGGTATATTTTTCGAGTCTTTTCCCGTTCAGGCTTATTTCGCCCCCCAAGGCGGGCTGCAAGCCTGTTAATGTGCGCAGCAGGGTAGATTTCCCCACGCCGTTAGGGCCCACCAGGCAAACATACTCACCCTGAGCAAGATTCAGATTCAAGCCAGCGGCAATCACCTGCCGGGGAGGCCTGGCATCCGCATACCCAATTTCAAGCGCGTTGGCGATGAGCAGCGGCTTACTCATACGGCAAATGTCGCGGAATCGCGCTTGCGCCGCAGTACGACCCACAGCACAAAAGGCGCTCCAAATAAGGATGTGACCACATTAATCGGCAGCACGAATTGACTCCCGGGGATTTGGGCAATTACATCCGCGGTGACCGCGACAATCGCGCCAATGAGAATGACAGCCGGTATAAGGAGTTTGTGGTTGGAAGTCTTGAATAGATTCCTGGCAAGGTGCGGCACAGCCACGCCAATGAACCCGATTGGACCGCAAAAGGCGGTAACCGCGCCGGAAAGTATGGAAGCGCTCAACAATACCCAGACGCGTAAACGCGGAACATTCAGTCCCATCGTTTTGGCGTAATCCTCGCCGAGCAGAAGGGCGTTCAAACCTTTCGGCAGGAGCGCGAGTATCCCCAGAGCGAACATGACTACCGGCGCCAGCACTTGCAGCTGCTGCCAGGTTACGCCGTTAAAGGCTCCATAAGACCAAATGCTGTAGGCTTTCACTTTCTCGGGGGCGCTGAAATAAATCAGCAGGCTGACCAGCGCGCTGGTGGCATGCCCGAACATCAAGCCGAGGATGAGCAGCGTGGTCGGGTTATTCACGCGCCGACCAACCAGCAGAATCAAACCCATGACCATGCCAGCCCCCAGGGAAGCCGCGGCAACCAGGCCCAGTTCCCCCGCTGCGCTCAGCATTGGGATAAACAGACCGCCTGCCAAACCGGCTCCCATGATCGCTATCGCGACCCCCAGGCTGGCGCCGGAATTAATCCCAAGGATAAAGGGGTCTGCCAGCGGATTACGGAACATGGTCTGCATCTGCAATCCGGAAGCGCTCAGTGCCGCCCCCGCCAAAATCGCGGTAATGATCTTGGGCAGGCGGTAGTCTTGCACAATAAAAACCCAGCTTTCTTTAACGCCGGGTTGACCGAGCAAAGCCCTGAGAATATCCCCGATTGGGATCCGGACCGAACCGAGCGAAAGATTGAGCGCGCCTGCCAGCAAAAGCAGCCCGCCCAGCAAGGCAAAGATGCCCGCCCGGCGTACCGCGGTTTTGCCCCTCAACTCATGCATTCTTTCGCCCGGTTCCATATCCACCGATTACTGCAGTTGGCGGTAGTAGAAGAAATCGTGCCCCGCAGCCAGGTTCGGATAGAAGATTTTAATCAGGTCCATCAGAACCACATCCGGGTTGGCAAGGCCGCTTTCAAAGTAATCCGTTCCGCCCATTTCGCTCACCCGGGCGTTGTTGTTATATACCTTACCTTCCTGGTAGGCGGTGAACTCAGCATAGCGCGAATCCATGGCAGACAAACTGGCCAGGTCGCTAGCAAAGCCCACGTTAATCCAGTAATCCGCGTCTTTCGCTCTCTCAACCACAACCTCAAAATCAATGGGCATGGCGCCGCTGCCTTCTAGGTCGTTCCACAGGTAATCCGCGCCGGCATCGCGCAGCAGAATCGCGGGATAACTCTCAGCTCCGGGCATGTACCAGGTGCCTTCATACGCGGTGTTCACGAAAACAGTCGGCTTGGCGGTCTGCCCCGCTGTCAGTGCTTTAGCGTTCTCATAGCGCGCCGCCACAGCGTCAAAAATGCGGCCGGCCTCAACTTCCTTATCATAGAAAGCCGCGATAAATTTTGACCATTCCGCACGACCCAGCGGATCCTGTTCCAGGTAATCCGAGTTTATCACCACCGGTAAGCCAGCCTGTTGGAGCACCGGATGGGTATCCCAATCGGGTGAGCCGGAGGCTGAGGTCATAATTACATCCGGAGCAAGCTCAATCAGCTTTTCAACATTGACGCCCGGGCCGCTGCCCACTGCCTCCACCATCCCGTTTGCCACCCATAAGCGCACGTCGGCATTATAGATATAATCCGCCGAATCCACCGCCACAAGGCTGGGCAGTTCGTCGATTTGTTCCAGGAACGGCAGGTAGGTAGTGGATAAGGACACAAAGCTTTCGATGGGGGTAAAAATCACCAGCGCGCCGCCCAAGTCAGCTTTTGGCTCTGTGCCTTTTGGCACCAGCGCGTACTTCTGGGCTTCCGAAGCCCCCATCCAGGGCAGGGTCACGGTCAGCAGTTTATAGCCGTCCTCATATTCCAGCGTGAAGTTTTTCGCGTACTCAATGCTGACCTGTTCACTTTGCGTGGAGGTTTGAGCGGCAGCTTCAAGGGTCGGCGCCGCGGGTAAGGTTGAAGCGGGAGCCTCAATTTCTGCGATAGCGGCAGGGGCCTGGCAGGCAGACAGAACAAAAACGAACAGTAAGGCCAGAAGGGTCAGGTTTTTTTTCATATTCTCCTCATTGATAAAAAATTTGACCCCTTCTGGATTAGAAAGGGCTGAGAATATGAACAAATCTCACCCACCCTCTTAATCCGAGAAGGTTTTTGGGTTTTCCTGAGGACGGCTTCCTGACTTGTCTGGTCGACTTACAGTTGCGGTACAGCGCTGGTCTCGCACCAGCTTCCGCCATTACACCCTGGCATCCGGGCATCGGGTTACCTCAGGTTTTTCAATTGTGGGTTTAGTTTAGCATCTGAAACCTGGAAAGTCAATTGCTTGAACAGGTTCAATCGCGCGCGGGTCAGCCCATCGTGAACAGGTTATGAAACGAACGTCCAGAAGGTGCCGCGCCAAAAACCTGAAGCCTGGAAGGTACGCAATTGGGGGTAATCGCACCGGGAAAATGGAGAGAGGAGCCGGGCCCCCGCGAGCAGCGCAGCCTCAAACAAGTCCTATCCGGTGCGCGCCCGAACGCGAGTCTCTAGCCTGTCAATTGGCCCGCAACAAGCACATCTCCCCTCGATTCCAGCGCATCTCAACCGTTCTGACGCGAACCTGAGCGTTTCGCGGATATTCCATTGTAAAATTGGCGTATGAAGAGCCGCTACCTAAAAACGCTGTCAGAACCTGAGCTGGCGCGCTTTCAAACCCTGCAAGCCGGCAACGACTGCGCGCTGCACGCGATTTCCGCCGCGCTCGGGCTGCTTTGCGACCTTCGTCTGGACCCAGAGGAACTCGCCGCGGAAATCAACCGCTTGTGGTGGCGCGGAAAGTTCTATCGGGTTTTGCCCGGCTGGGCGGTGGCGCCGCCCATGCAAGCCCGCATTGTGAATTACCTCGCGCGTTCCCGCGCCCTGCCAATAAGCGCCCGCTTGCTGCACCTTAGCCCGGAAATCCTGCGCAACCTGCCGGACGACGATAATCTGGCCGCCCTGGTGACCATCTACTGGCACCGCGGGCGCGCCCCCGCCATCTACCGCGGGTCAGGCAGCTGGAACCACAACCAGAGCAAGAGCCTCGCCGGGCATACCATGCTCCTTGCCGCTTTTGACCCGGAACACACCAACGCTGGCCATCTCCGCACGCCCTGGGGTTTCATTAATTCCTGGGCCGCGGCTAACGCTGAACTCTTTTGGATGGAAGATGAACCTTTCCGGCGCGCCTGGGGTTTCAACCTCCCCGTCATCGGCAGAAACGCGAGCGTGGTGATTGCCCGCTCAAATCAAAACCTCCCAATCGAATGAAACCCGCCTCACTTCTCCTCAAACTTTCCAAACGATACACATGGTCAATCGCGGTCACCATTCTGACCATGCTGGGCTTGGTCGCGGCGCAGCTCATCATACCCTGGCTTATTCGCGCCTTGATTAACACCCTCAGCACATCTTCCCTGGCCGGGCCGACCCTGGACAGCATCACCCGCCTCAGCGGCATCGCGCTGCTGGTTTTTATCGCGCGCGGATTTATGCAGTATGTGCGCTCTTTTCAGGCGCATATTGCTGGTTGGGGTGTGGTGGCCGACTCGCGCAAGCTGGTTTACCAACAGCTGCAGCGCCTCTCCCTGCGCTACTATGAAGATAAGCAAACCGGTCAGCTCATGTCCCGCGTGATTAATGACACTGAACTGTTCGAACGCATGATCGCGCACGCGCTGCCCGATGTGTTTGTGAACGTTGTGACCCTGATCGGGGTCAGCGCCATCCTTTTCAGCATGAGTTGGAAATTGACCCTGTTGACCATGGCCCCCATCCCGGTCATCGCGCTGACTTTGATGCTCTACGCGAAGATGGTTCGCCCCGCCTTCCGCTATCGCCAAAACGAACTGGGAGAGCTGAACGCGGTCCTGAACGACAGCCTCTCTGGCGTCCGGGAAATTAAGGCTTTCGCGCATGAAGACATCGCGATGGTTAAAGTGGGCGCGCGCATAGAAAATTATTTGCGCTCCAATCTCAAGGCGCTCAAAATTATGGCGGTCTTTATGCCTGTCCTGGATTTCGCCGCGGGAAGCGGGCAGCTGATTGTTATTTATTTTGGCAGCCGCATGGCGCTGGGCGGATCCATCCAAATCGCGGACCTGGTTGCCTTCTTTCTGTACCTGGACAGCTTTTACCAACCCGTGCGCAACCTGAACAACGCCTGGGAGGCTGTGCAGGAATCCATGGCGGGCTTTGAGCGCGTGGCTGAAATCCTGGATGAATCCCCCGAGATTGCCGAACCGGAAGAACCGGTCGCCCTACCAAAGCCGGTGCGCGGCGCGCTGCGCTTCGAGAATGTGAGTTTTCATTACACCCCCCAGGAGACCATCCTGAAAGACATCTCGCTGGATATCCCCGCCGGCAGCACCCTCGCCTTGGTAGGCCCGACGGGAGTTGGAAAGTCCACCCTGGCAAGCCTGATACCGCGCTTCTATGACGTATGTGGCGGAAGGATAACCCTGGACGGCGTGGACATCCGCAGCCTGGACACAAAGGAGCTGCGCGGTCAAATCAGTATGGTGCTGCAGGATGTGGTCTTGTTTCACGGCAGCATCCGGGAAAACATTCTGTTTGGCAACCCGCAAGCCAGTGAAGCGGAAATGCTCGCCGCCGCCAAAATCGCCAACGTGCAAGAGTTCATCCCCGCCATGCCGGACGGCTACGATACAATGGTTGGCGAGCGCGGCATCAAGCTCTCCGGAGGGCAAAAACAGCGCATCTCCATTGCCCGCGCGCTTCTTAAAGACAGCCCCATCCTGATTCTTGATGAAGCCACATCCGCGGTGGATACCGAAACTGAAATGTATATTCAGGAAGCGCTCGAACGTTTGATTCAGGGGCGGACCACCCTCATCATCGCCCACAGGCTCTCCACCGTGCGCAACGCCGACCAGATTGCCGTCCTGGTAGGCAGCACCATCACCGAACTGGGCACGCACGCCCAACTGCTCGCCCGGGAGGGGCACTACCACCGCCTGTACAGCATTCAACAGCGGTTGAATTGAGCGCTTTTCCATCGGCGCGGCGGCCTTCGGCGGTTGCAAAGGTTGGGCGGTCTAATCCAGAGGGAAAATCGTCTCAGGGTTCCGTTCCAAAACCACGGGGGTCACCTGGCCGGCGCTCAAATGAGCCAGTTGTTCATAAAACGCGTCCAACTCCTCATCGCGAAAACGCAGCATGAGCGTCACATCCGTCAGGAATTGACTCTCCAGCACCTCTGCTCCGCGGGCGGCTGCCAGGCGCTGGACTTGCTCAAACAGCGGATAAGGCAGCTGTACGCCAAGTGTGGTGGTGGGCACTTTTACCGCCCGGCGCGCCAGCTTCAGGACCGCACGCACCGCGTCTCCGTAAGCCTTCACCAGCCCGCCAGTGCCCAGCAGCGTGCCGCCAAAGTAGCGCGTCACCACCACTGCCGCGTCTCCCAGCCCGCTGCCCTGTAAAACCGCCAGGGCCGGCCTGCCGGCGGTGCCGGAAGGCTCGCCGTCATCCGAGCAATGCGTGATGACGCTGTTGCCGTGCCCGATAACAAACGCCGGGACGTGGTGCGTCGCGTCTGGAAAGCGCTGGCGGATGCTTTTCTGGAAGGCGCGCGCTTCCTCGACGCTGAAAGCGGGGCTCAGGCTGGCGATGAAGCGGGAATTCACCACCAGGATTTCGGTTTCCGCCGGGGCGGCTGGGATGTGGTAGGGGCTCGTGGTCATCATCTGGCTCTCAGGGCTTAATCATAAACGGGAATGGGGTTTTCGGGGATTATTTGAATTCCCCACTGTGTCGGGGTTTATCCTGTTATTTCAAAGATCGCGCCGGTCTCCCGACCGCGCGCGGCGAAATCTCTCATACTCCCCCTGCCAGACATTAACCAATCCCGTTATCGCGAGGAGCGCAGCGACGCGGCGACCTGCTTTTCTGTCTGGCCAACCTTCAGATCGCGCCGGTCTCCCGACCGCGCGCGGCGAAATCTCTCATTCCCCCCTTCCAGGCATTAACCAATCCAGTCATCGCAAGGAGCGCAGCAACGCGGCGATCCGCCTTGCTATCCCTACAAACAATCTAAATGCCAAACGAGCAGGCAGTTTTTTTAAAGGGACGCTTCGCGGTGCCGAGCCCCCTTCGTGAATCCTGGCGCGTCCGACAGACTGGCAGTAGGGGCTCGAAGTGACGAATGAACCGTCCTTCGGGGATTAAAAATGGTCTCTATGCATGCAGCAGAAACCAGCCCAAATCCAATCCTCCGTGTTATATTTCTGAGCATTACTGCCGCAGCCCAAAAAACGGAGCCAGACCCATGCTCTACCTCTTCCTCGCCCTCAGCCTCCTCACCTTCCTGCTCTTCGGTTACGATAAAAACGCCGCCCGCCTGAACCAGCGTCGCATCCCCGAACGAGTGCTGCTGGGTCTCAGCATTCTGGGCGGCGCTGCCGGCGGTTTGGCGGGTATGCTCAGCTTCCGCCATAAAACCCGTAAATCATATTTCTGGATTATTCTGCTGGCAGCGCTCTGCCTACATATTTTCCTGCTTACGCGCAGCATGAACCGGATTTCCGCCTGAAACCTGAAATTTCGTCTCCACCCGAAATTAAGCTATAATGAAAAGATACTCAATTCTTTGCCTGCGCAAGGGATGTTTGATATGGTTGAAATTGAAAATATCAGCGAAATACGCCCCCGCGTCCTGGGTGAATTCCATGTTGACCAGTTCGTCCCCCGGACAGAGGCCATCGCGCGTGCTTTCGAATGGGGTAAAGAAGTGCACGGCGGTCAGCTGCGCCTTTCGGGCGAACCCTACTTTGAAACCCACTGCGGCTGGGTGGCCGGTTTCGTGGATAACCTGGTTCACAAAGAATCCTGGACAATTGCCGCCCTTCTTCACGATACCATCGAGGATACCGGAATAAGCCTCGCCAAAATCAAATCGCTATTCCCAGGCAGCCTGGGTCAGGAAGTCGCGCACATTATCGACGGCGTCACCAAAATGAGCAACCCGCGCGATGGCAGCTCCAGAGAAATGGAAACTCTCCGCAAGATTGCGATGTTCCGCGATCCAGCTGTGTTCGTGGTGAAGCTTGCCGACAAAAGCCACAACCTGATGACTTTGAATTACATGTCCAAAGCCAAGCAATGCCAAAAAGCCAGCGAAGCTATCCGCTCCTACGGCAAACTGGCAGGTATCCTCAATTGCTACCGCTGGCGGCGTTGGATCGAAGATATGGCCTTCCCATACGCCGAACCAGATTCCTATGATATGGTGAAAACCAAAATAGACCGCGACCCGCGCCTGAATCTGAATTTCATCCGCTACTACCTGGGCGAGCTGGGCCGCTTGATGGAATCCGAAGGCATAGACGGCGCGGTGCGTTTCACCGTCAACGGCTATTGGCAGGCATGGGATAAGCTGCAGCGCATGGCCCGCGCCCGCCGCACTTCCCTGGAAGACTTTTCCGCCGTCAACGACATCGTAAGCTTTCGATTGGTCGTGCGGGACAATGATGAAGCAGCCTGTTACAGGCTGCTTTCGCGTGTGAATCGCTACTTCAGCAAAAGCCTGGATCAGGACCGCTTCGATGATTACATCGCCTCGCCCCAAAACGGTTACCGCGCGCTGCAGGTGACCACCTGGCAGCCGGGCGTTGGCGCCTTGGAGGTCGCAATCGCCACGGAAGAAATGGAGGGGGAAAACACCTGGGGTGTAATCTATGCGGTTAACAACAACAAAGACATCAGTAAATACCGCCCTGTTCAAATCCTCACCCCTTACGGCGGCACGCGTTTCCTCCAGGAAGGCGGCACAGTGTTGGATGGAGTGGCTGCCATTCAAGAGTTTTACCTGGACAAAATCAGCAAAGTTTTAGTCAATGGCGAGGAACGCCACCTTTACGACACGCTCTCCCCGGGCGACGTGGTAGAAGTCGTCAGTACTGGCTCGCACCAGGTGCCAAAACCGGAATGGTTGGAGCATTGCGACATCTCCACAGCGCGTCGGCTGCGGATTGTACTCGCCCGGGCAGCGCTCAAAGAAGCCAGCAAAAAAGGCAGGACGCTGATCCATCCCCTCCTGGCAAAAAGGGGAATCCTGGACCTGGAGGACGTTTCCGCGTTGGCTCAGAACCGGGTGGAACAGTTATTGGGGCTCATGGCCTGCGCCAGCCTGGACGACCTGTATTCGGCTGTTGGTGGGGGCTCCATTTCACAATCTCAACTCGAATCCGCCTTAGACCTGGTCGGCATTTCCCGGGTCGGGTTGGGCTGGATAACCATCGAAGTTTCAGGTTCAAACACCGCCAACCGCCCCGGAGGGCTTGCTTATCTGGCTGGTTTGGTATCCGAAGCCGATGGCAACATCATCCGCACCGTGCACACTACCGCTGAGGATGGCAGTTTTTACCTGCGCCTGCTGCTCACCGGCATATCTGAAGCCGGGAAGCAGAAGCTTTCCGAAAGCTTTGCGAAAAGCCGTTTTCCATTGGACCGGGTGGAAATCGTCTGAGCCTTTCCCCGTTCTTATGAATTTGCTGTGTTTTTAGCTGCCCGGTCTGCGGCAGCCTTTTTTTGCCAAGTGCTGTGCTAAAATAACGCCAGGCGTACCAGGAGCTGACAGAAATTCAGGCTCCAGGCCGAATATCCACCTAATCGTGAGATTTCATGAAACTATTCAGAAGACACGCTTTCACCATTTCACTCCTCTTATCCCTGCTTACCTTTTTTGGATTGCTCTTTCCACAAACCGCGGCAGCCCGGTCAGCAAACCCCCAGGGGATTGGTCCGGAAGTAACTAACCCAACAGAAGACCTGAGCGGTGCCAAGGTACATGGTTACTACTTCTATTCCAATTCCTGCAGTCATTGCCTCGATATCCTGAAAAATATTCTTGAACCCTTACAGGCCGAAAACCCGGGCCAGATTGACATGCGCCTGCTTGAGCTGGGCAATCCGGACTATTACCGCGCGTTGTTGGCTGTGGAAGAAGCCTATCACGTGAAGCCCGAACAGCGCGGTCTTCCGACAGTGGTGTTGGGAGATAAAATCCTGATTGGTGAAGCGCCAAACAAAGACAACCTGGCAGAGCTCATCAAAGCCGGCCTCACGGGCAGCGGAATTGCCTTCCCTGACATTCCCGGCGTGAACCCTGAACTGATGGTATCCATACCCGTCTCAACCACCGGCGCGGAGCTCGAAGCCTGCACGACGGAAAACCCTGAGGCGTGCGCTGTAACCGCCCCGATTTACGCCGCGTATTTCTACCAGGTCGGCTGCAAAGAATGCAACCGCGCGGACGCGGATATTAATTACCTGCGTTCACAATACCCGCAGCTGATCGTTGAAGAATTCAATATTTATTCAGACACCCCTCTCGCGAACTGGATGGCAAAACGCAGCAATCGCAGCGCCGACCTGAAGGTCCCGGCTCTGTTTATCGGCGACCAAGCCTGGATTGGCGAGGGTGAAATCACCACCCGAAACCTGGAGCCAACCCTTCAAGCGCTGAGCGGCTCAGGTTCGCCCCGCTTCTGGGATAAGTTTGACGCGAGCCAGGCGACTGGCGAGCTGAGCGCCAGGTTCCAGTCCGCGGGGTGGCTGGCAATCCTGTTGGCAGGGTTGGTAGACGGTCTGAACCCCTGCGCGTTCGCCACCATTGTTTTTTTCATCTCCTACCTCACCCTCAGCGGTCGAAAAGGCAAAGAGGTAATCTTAACCGGCGTCAGTTTCACCATCGGTGTTTTCCTGACCTACCTGATGGTTGGTTTAGGCTTTTATAAGGTGCTTGACCTGATCAAAGGCACCCTGGCCATCATCAGCACAATCGTATACGCGTTCACCGCGCTGTTGTGCCTTGTCCTGGCGGCCCTCAGCATCAAGGATTTCTTCACTGCCCGTAAGGGAGAACTGGGCGATATGGCGCTCAATCTGCCCAAACCCCTGCGAAAACGGATTAATGCCACCATCCACGGCAGCGGCAAAATAGGGCATTATATTGTCGGCGCTTTTATCAGCGGCGTGCTCATCTCGTTTTTGGAGTTGGCGTGCACCGGACAGATCTATCTGCCCACCATCATCTTCATGAGCAGTGTCCCGGAACTGCGTATTAAAGCCGTCGGCTACCTGCTGCTCTACAACCTGATGTTCATCATCCCACTCATCGTAGTTTTCATCCTGGCATACTACGGCACAACCTCCAAGCAGCTCTCCGCTTTCCTCAAGAAGCATGCCGCGGCGGTCAAGTTAGGTATGGCGGCGGTTTTCCTGACGCTTGCCATCTGGCTCATCCTGACGCTGCTCAAATAAAACAACCAAAAAACGACCTGGTGTACCAGGTCGTTTTTTTTATGATCAATTCTGCTTCCGGATACCGGCGCTTTTGACCAGTTTTGCCCAGGTGCTGATCAGGTGCACTGAGCTGCCAGAAATGCGGGTCATTTGCCGGGATTCGCGCAGCGCTTCCCGCAGCGAATCCGCACTGGAAAAGTCAGGCATCCGCAGCAGCGCCCTGCCGAGCTCCAGGGTGCTGTGCGCGTCAGAGCCGGTCATTTCGGGGAGGTTGTGCTCGCGGGCAAAGGCCCGCGCCGCCTGGTTAAATTCCGGCTTAAGGCAGCGGGCATTAAACACTTCAATCGCGTCCAGGTGCGGCGCGAGCGCCGCCAGGGTGCTGATGTTCCAAGCCGAACCGCGGTATGGGTCAAAAGGATGCGCCACGCTGATAAACGCGTTTTGTTCGCGCAGCCGCCGCACAACTTCCATGGGTTCCAACCCGGCGGGGATTTCTTCGGTCAGATAGTAAGCCAAAATCTCGCCTTCGGTCGTCTGAATTTCTTCACCCACCACAATTTCGTCAGGCGCCATTGCCTGCGCTTGCAGAGCGCCTTCCAGGCGATTGTGGTCGGTCACTGCCACCTTATCAATGCCTTTTCTGCGGCAGGTCATGAGCAGCGCCTTCAGGCTCATCAAACTATCGGGTGAATAACAGGTATGGCAGTGAAATTCAGCGCGAATAAAACGCGGGTTCATTCAAGGTAAATCCTGGGCAGTCTGTCCGCCAATCCGCAGACCACCTCGTAATTAATCGTGGACCAGCGCGCGGCGACTTCATCCACGCTGATGGTTTCTGAGCCCTGCGTGCCAATCAACACCACTTCGTCCCCAACCTTAGCCCCGGGTACCGCGTCCAATTGGAGCATGCATTGGTCCATGCACACGCGTCCGACCACCTTCACGCGTTTGCCGTCAACCAATACTTCCTGATTATCAATCCGGCGGAAGCCGTCGCCGTAGCCAATAGGCATCACGCCAATCCGCTCCTGGGCGCTGGTAATATACTTGGAGCCGTAACTGATACCGCTTCCGGCTGGATAACCGCGAACCGAAATCAGGCGGGCTTTCCACATAAGCGCGGGCTTAAACTCCGGACCCAAGGGCGTCTGCTGGGAAGGAGACATGCCGAAGATCGCGTTTCCCGGGCGAACCAGGTTGTAATGGGCTTCGGGATAATTGAAAACCGCCGCCGAATTCGCCGCGTGAACGACCGGCGGTTTCAAACCGGCGCTTTCCAACTCCACGAGCAGTTGATTAAAAACGCGGATTTGTTTGCGGGTGTAATCGGAATCCGGATCATCCGCCTGGGCAAAGTGCGTGAAGATACCTTCGACGCTGATCGGGCCTCCTCGCAGGGATTTTACAAATGGCAGGACGTCTTTTGGCAGCATGCCCAACCTGCCCATGCCCGTTTCAACCTTAACATGCGCCTTTAAAATGCCGCCGTTAATCCGCGCAAATTCAAAGTAACTGTGCGTCAGCTCCGGGTCTATCAGCGAAACCACAATTTGCTGGTCTATGGCTTCAGGAATCTTGGACGGCGGGGTGTACCCCAGTACGACCAGCTTGCAGGCAATCCCTGCCCGCCGGAGCGCCAGAGCTTCCTCAATTCGGGCAACACCGCACCAGGTCGCCCCGCCTTGGACAGCAGCCTGCGCCGCCGGTCTGGCGCCGTGCCCGTAGCCGTTCGCTTTGATAACCGCCATCACTTCCACACCCGTCAAATCCTTGATATAGGCGACGTTATGCCGGATGGCGTTCAGGTCAATTTCCAACCAGGTTGAGTAACTATTGATATCCACAGCAGCTAAGTATAATCCCCTCAAAAAATCCTTACAAGCCGAAAAACGCCAGTATCCGCGGATGCTCAGGGGAAAGGAGCAAGGTAAAAACCAGTCCGCGTCTTTCAGGGAGGTTCTCTTCGCTGGCTGGCGGGCGCGGTTTGGCGAGCCTCTTCCACTATATCCCTCCGCTCAAGTTTCCGTTCGGAAGACCCAGCCCAAAACCTGAGCGCTGCTGAAACGTTCAGCAAATACCGCCGCACGCCTTCCGCGCTGAAAACACCCGCCAAATTACTCCATGCTTTGCCTTCCAGCCAAGGCCCTCAACAGGGTATTCTGGTCGGCATATTCAATGTCGCCCCCAACGGGCAGTCCGCGCGCCAAACGGCTCACCCTGATCCCAAGCGGCAGGATGCGCTGCTGCAGGTAGAGCGCGGTCGCGTCCCCTTCCATGCTTGGGTTTGTGGCGATAATCACCTCGCTCACCTTTCCGTCCTTCAGGCGTTCCAGCAGCGGGAAAATCTTAATCTGGTCCGGGCCAATCCCCTCGATTGGGGAAAGAACCCCCAGGAGTACGTGATACTTGCCGTTAAATGCGCCGGTGCGTTCAATCGCGAGCACGTCCAGCGGTTCTTCCACCACGCACAATGTGCTTTCGTCGCGGCTGTCAGAAGCGCAAATCTCGCATTGTTCCTGCCCGGCCGCGGTGACGTTAAAACATATGCCGCAGTGCTGCGTCTGAGACTTCAGCTGTTCCAGGGCTTCAGCCAGCTGCAGCGAGCTTTCATCCGGCGCCTTAAGCAGATAAAACGCCAGCCGCGAGGCCGTCTTCGGGCCTATCCCGGGCAGCCTGGCAAACGCGTCAATCAGATTCTGAACCGGGTCTGGTAATGCGCGCATACAGGCTCAGCGTCCCATGCCCATGCCGCCCAGCAGATTGGCAAAGGGCGCCATTTTTTCTTCAGAAAGCGCGCGGGTGCTGTCCAGGGCTTTGTTGATGGCGGTCAGGAGCAGGTCTTGCAGCATTTCAGCGTCCGCGTCTTTCAAGACATCTTCCTGGATGCTGACAGCCGTGCATTTCTGATCGCCCGTCATGGTCACCGCCACCGCGCCGCCGCCAGCGGTCTCGGTAATCTGTGCTTCGGCAATCTCTGCCTGCGCGGCAGCCATTTGTTCCTGCAATTTGGCGATTTGCGCCATCATATTCCCACCCGGGCGGGCGGATGGACCTGCGTTATATCCTTTTGCCATCTTAATCCTTCTTTTCTTTCTTAATCACATCTTTTTTCCGGACTTTACCGCCCAATTCGCGCAGGGTCAAATCCACCATGCCGTTGGGAACAACATCCGGGTGTTCTTCATCCTCAGCCTGCGTGCCAACCGTGCACGCGATCAAGACGTCTTTACCATAGAACCGCGCCAACACGCCGCGCGCCGCCCGAAGTGGCTTTTCTTCGGTCATTTTATCCCGCAGAAGTTCACTTTTAAAGCCCAGCGTGATGGTGTTATTTTCAACGCGAATGATGCGCGAGGAATTAAGCAGCGCGCTGGCAACTTGATCCACGACGCGCACTTCCCTTTTGATTTTATCCCAGTCCAAAAGCAGGCTTTCCAGGCTCAGCTCTCCGTTGGTTCTGGGTGCCGCCACCTCGGCTGTGTTTATGACGGGTTTCGGGTCTGCCGCTTTTTCCTCTGGGTCGCGTCCTTTCCGCGATTCCTGCGCGGGTTTGCCCGCCTCAGTCGGTTTCGGCGCTTCTTTGACCTCTTTCGTCACTGTCGGCGTATACGCGGCCGGGGGAGCTTCCGCCTGAGAAACAGCCTTGGCAAAAGCCAGTTCCAACCCAAGCCCGGGGTGCCAATTCGCTTTTAATTCCGAAGCGGCTTTGCTAAATTCATTGATGCCCGCAATCAGCTCCGCGGCATTGAAAGCTGCCGCTTGTTTATTCACCGCGCTGCGTACTTCGGGCAGCAATTCCAGGTCTTTTCCACCGTTCAGCTTAACTACCAGCAGCGAACGCAGGTAGTCCACAACCTGCCGGGCAAACTGGCGCGGGTCTGCCCCACCGTCCAGGGCGCTGTGAATTTGGTTCAGACCGCCCGCGCTGTCCTTCGCTTGCACCGCTTGCACCAGGTCAATGACCGCCTGGCTGGTCGCGGTCCCCAGGATGTCTTGCGCTTCCGCCAGCGTCACGCGCCCCTCCAACGAAGCAAGCTGATCCACCAGGGAGATCGCGTCGCGCATGCTGCCAGTGGATTGGCGCGCGATCAGGCTCAAGGCGTCCTCATCAATCTGGATTTTTTCCTGTTCGCAAATTATGCGCAGTTTTTCAACAATCTGATTCAAAGGGATGCGCCGGAATTCGTGCCGCTGGCAGCGGGAGAGCACCGTGGCGGGGATTTTATGAATTTCGGTTGTTGCCAGTATAAAAATCACATGGCTGGGCGGTTCTTCCAGCGTTTTCAGCAGCGCGTTAAACGCGGAGGTGGACAGCATGTGCACTTCGTCGATGATGTAAACCTTGAATTTCCCCTGGCTGGGCGCGAAATTAATCGTGTCGCGCAATTCGCGCACGTCATCCACGCTGGTGTTGGAAGCCGCGTCAATTTCAATCAAGTCCAGGAAGCGCCCCTGATTGACAGCCGCGCAGTTCCCGCATAGGTTGCAGGGTCTCTCCGCTGGGTTTTCTGCCAGGCAGTTAACGGCCTTTGCCAGCAGCCGGGCGGTTGTGGTCTTGCCGGTTCCGCGCGGCCCGGCAAATAGGTAAGCCTGACTGACCCGCCCGGATACGACGGCGTTGCGTAAGGTCTGAATGATGTGTTCCTGCCCGGATACTTCCTCCCAGGAAGCCGGGCGCCAGGTGCGGTAAAGAGCTTGAGACATAACTTTCTCCCCTATGGTATCAGATAGGTGGAATGCGCGCTGCCGTCGGGTTTGAATAAAACAACTTCATCACCAGACTTCCACAGCGCGCCGGGCGCGTTCCAAAACAGTTCAATCACCGAATCCGTTCCAGAGCGGGTATACAAGCGCACAGCGCCGTTCTTGTTCAGCTTCAGGGCCGGGAAGGTGTAGCGTTTGCCGCCGGCGCCGGAAATCTGCCAGTCCTTCAATTCCACCGCCGTGTCGCTTTGATTGCGAATCAGAATGTATTCCAGGTCCCACTTGCCCACACCCACCACTGCTTCAATACTCAGCTCCGCGTTTTTTGGCACGGAGGGCGTCTCTGCCGGGGGCTGGCTTTGCTGAGCGGCCTGAGCGGGCTGCCTGGTCCGGTTCAGTCCACTAAAAACGGGCAGGCTGCCCCCAAAAACTTTCTGCCATAAAAAAAGCACCAATACAACCGTACCGGCGGAGACCAGAATATTCAAGAGCAGATAAGGCAAAATCGGGGCGCGTTTTTTCATATTCGTGTAGCTAATGATAGCATAAACCAGCCGCTTTCTGCGCTTCTGTCCGGGTCTTTGGGGTTCTGGAGGGGTTCCGTGCTGCTCATATCGGTTCCGCTGCGCGGCCGCCAATCTGAATTAACCTCTCAAAGTGATTTATTAACAAAGCAATAACATAGGTTTTATTCTAATTTAATTGACGCGTGTTAACATATAAAAGATTTGAGCATCTATTGTTTCTCTCCTTTCAAATTTGCTCAAATCAGGATCATGAAGTGACTAAACACTATGTTGATCGAAAGTGAGCCAGGCGCAGGTGAGGCGCCTGGTTTGCTTTTAATCATCTGCCGCGCAAGCCAAAGACTTGATTTCGTCAATCCGGACGCGCTGCTGCCAGAGCAGCCTTCGCACCAGTTTGCGGCCTGTCCACAATTCCCCGTTTTGTTCCACGGCAACCCGGCTGCCTTCCAACCCGGGCAAGAGTTTTTCCACCTGCTGCCGGCATAATTGGAGCGCGTTCAACGGCGGCGTTCCATCCGCAATATCCGGCACTGGCAAATCCAAATTTTTCAGATACAGACATTCCGTGCGGGCAATTTGCTCGACCACGTCCATGATTTTCCAACCCTGTCCGGGTATCGTTTGCTCAAACAGCCGCGCGGGCAGGAACTCAAGCCCAGCCAGCAGTTCCTCCCGCTGCCAGCGGAAGACCTGCAGCGCGTTTGTAATTTCCTCCCGCTCCAGAGGGCGCAGGTCGTCTTCAAAAGCGGCCCGGCTTTCTTCGTCTTCCCCACCAGCTGAGTTTTGTTTGTTGTGATATGCCTCGACAATCCGAAAGTCGGGGTTGAGCAGCTGGAACCAGGGTTCGTCCGTATGCAAGCGCACCCATTCCTCAAACGTCAGCAGCGCTTTAGCGAAGCGCAGCATGAGCTCCGCGTCCTCCTCTCCGAAGGCAAAACAGCCCGGAAAGTCCAGGCCCCAGGCAAGGGTGCGCCCCCCGATACCATATTCCAAACCGACCCGGATAAGCATAAGGTTTTTCCCGGTGCCTTTGCGCGTCAGTCAAAAAACACGGGCAGATGCCCAAGCGAAATAATCTGCATCCATTCCGCCCGGTCGCCTTCCGTGAGGATGGATGCCTCGCCAGCCACCCGCGCGCCGGCTTTCTCCGCAATCAGGCGCATGCCTTGCAGCGTGGAGCCGGTGCTGATGACATCGTCCAGGATGAGCACATTCTTGCCGTGCATCAACTCATGGTCTTTTTCATCCAGGAACAGGATTTGCGGCTTTCCGGTCGTGATTGAGAGCGTTTCGGCTTTTATCGCCTCTCCCATATAGGGTTTGTATTCTTTACGTAAAACGATGTAAGGCTTCCCGAGCACCGAGGAAAGCGCGTGCGCGATTGGGATGCTTTTTGATTCCGCGGTTACGATGACGTCAATAGGAAGCCCCTCCAGTTTTTCAGCCAGAGCCTTCGCGCAGGCATCCACCAGTTCCACATCTCCGAGGATATTCAAAATGGCAATCCGCAGCCCCGGTTTAATCTCAAATAACGGGAGTTCGCGATGTACTCCCGCGATATCAATCGGATAAGTGTCGCGGTGTTTTTCCATAATGCCTCCTGGGCAGGATAAGATACCTGGATTTTATACCAAAATTCCTGACAGAGCGCGCGAATTTCCAGATTACACAGGAAATCCTCCGTAGAATCAGCTAGTGCCAGGGACGCCGACCCCGGCACTAGGATTAAGGAGGAGAAGAAGAAGAGAAGTCGCCCTTTCAATCAATATCATATACAATATATGCCTGTGCTGCTTGACGCTTAACCTACGTTTGCCCTACGATTTTGAGGATGGTATGTTTGCTGTTGAAACCGAAGCCTTAAGCCGGATTTATAAAGTGAAGAAAACCCGCAAGGAGGCGGCGCATACTCTCGTCGCGCTTGACAATGTTAACCTGACCGTAAACCACGGCGAGCTTTTTGGTCTGCTTGGACCAAACGGCGCGGGCAAGACCACCCTGATTAAGGTGCTCACCACCCTGCTGGCTCCCACCAGCGGCCTGGCGCGCGTGAACGGGTTGGACGTCGCCCGCCAACCGGAAGAAATCCGCCGGCAAATCAACATGGTTTCCGGGGGTGAGACTTCCGGTTACGGCTTGTTGACCGTGCGCGAAAACCTGTGGATGTTTACCCAGTTCTACGGCATTCCTTCCAAACAAGCCAACGCGCGCATCATGGAACTGCTCAAAATCGTCGGTCTGGAAGACCGCGCCAACACAAAGAGCAGCAACCTGAGCACCGGCCTGCGCCAGAAAATGAACATCGTGCGCGGCTTTATGACCGATCCGACCGTGCTTTTCCTGGATGAACCCACACTCGGCCTGGACGTCTCGGCGGCGCGCGATGTGCGCCGTTTCGTGCGCCAGTGGGTGGACAACGACCCGACCCGCACGCTTTTGCTGACCACGCATTACATGGTGGAAGCCGAAGAAATGTGCGACCGGGTCGCGATTATCAACCAGGGAAAAATCCTGGCTTGCGATACCCCCCAAAACCTTAAGCAAAGCCTGAGCAGCGAGGGCGTTTACTCTTTGCAGGTGAGCGCGCTGGACGAGAAGGATTTTACGGAATTAAAAGGGATTTCAGGCTTCCGGCAGGGCACGCTCAGGCAAACTGAAACCGGCGCGGAACTGGAGCTGGTCCTCTCCGACGACAGCGTGCTCGCCAGCCTTTTGGGCGCGCTGACCGCTAAGGGCAGCCGCATAACCGCGCTGCACAAGCGCGAAGCCAGCCTGGAAGACGTTTTCGTCAGCCTGGTCGGCAAATCCATGAAGGATGTTGAAAATGGCGCTGCAGACTAAAGTCACCCGCAACAGCGGCGCGCGCCTTTTTTTGCAAAGCGTGGTTGGCAGAGCCTACCCGCGTCTTGTTGGAACCCAGCGGGACCTGAGCTGGTTGTTTTTCGATATTGTCCTGCCCTTTTTGAGCATGGTGGGTTATGTCTACATCTACCGCGCCCTCAAAGCGCCCGAGGAATATATCGGCTTCGTGGTGCTCGGCAGCGCGATGACCGCTTATTGGATTAACATCCTTTGGTCCATGTCCAGCCAGCTTTACTGGGAGAAGGAGAACGGCAACCTGGCGCTGTACGTCATTTCACCCGCCTCCCTGATGGCCATTCTATTCGGCATGGCCAGCGGCGGTTTGTTTTCGACCACTATCCGCGCGCTGGTGATTCTGGTGATCGGCAATCTGCTCTTTCATGTGAGCTATACCATCACCAGTTTTTGGGCGCTGTTTCTGGTTTTCGTGCTCACGATGGTCGCCCTGTATGGGATGGGCATGATGCTTTCATCCCTGTTCCTGCTGTTTAACCGCGAAGCCTGGCACAGCGCGAACCTTTTACAAGCGCCGGTAATGCTCTTTTCCGGCTTCTACTTCCCGGTCAGCGCGTTTAATTTTTGGATAGCGGCAGCCGCGTCCATCATCCCGCTCACGCTGGGTATGGACGCCATCCGCCAGCTGGTTTTCCCTTCTGCCGCACGGCTTGGCTTCCTTTCGGTTGCGGTGGAGTTGACCGCTCTGGGCACTCTATCGATTTTCTTTTTAGCCGCGGCCTTCTTATCACTGCGCCGGATGGAAAGACTGGCCATCAAATACGGCAGAATCACGGACAGACTGGATTAATCGCCATGCATACCGCTGAAACCTCCCGGGATACCGAAGCTAAACCCACCCATTTGCGCACCTTCCGCACCAGCGCCTGGTTGGGCTGGATGATTGAGTCCAACTGGACCGACCCTTTCGTTTTCGCGATTTATTCCATCATCCGCCCGATTTCCACCGCCGCGATTCTGATTGTGATGTACCTGGTCATTCGCGGTGGAGATTTCAGCAGCCCGGATTTTGTTAACCTGTATATCGGCAATGCCTTCTTTATCCTGGTCGGCGCGGCCATTCAAGGCGTATCATTCGGCATTTTGGATGACCGCGAGCATTACCGGACCCTCAAATACATCTATATTGCCCCGCTGAGGGTGCCCGTCTATTTAATCGGGCGCAGCGTTGCCAGCATCCTGGTGGCTTGTTTCTCGGTCCTGATTACCCTTGGCTTTGGGGTAATCTTCCTGAAGATGCCCATTGCATTGACTGAAGTCAAGTGGGGCCTCTTCGCGGGATCCTTTCTACTTGGTCTGATTGTGATGGGCTTTATGGGTCTCATGCTCGGCAGTTGGACGCTGATTATCAAGAACAATGCCTGGTCGCTTGGAGAGAGCCTGGGCGCGGGGCTGCTTATCTTTTCCGGCGCGGTCTTTCCGCTCAGCGTGCTGCCGGCGCCGCTGCGGTGGGTTGGCAATGCCCTGCCAATCAGCTACTGGTTGACGCTAATCCGCCGGTCTCTGACCCCGGATATTGGGCGGGTCTATCCAATGTACACAAATCTATCCGACCTTCAGCTTATCCTTATCCTGGCGGGGTTCACCCTCATTTATGGCGCCCTGGCCGCGCTGATTTACAAACGTTTCGATTTCATCGCGCGCGAACGCGGTAACATAGATATGGTATCCAACTACTGATGAACCACGCTGCCAACTTTCCTGCGATTAATGTGCTGACCCCCGTCGGGAACCTCTACCTGGAATCCAGCCCATCCGGCTTGCGCCGCTGCGCTTTTGTGAGCAGTTCCAGCGCTTTGGCCCCTGCCGACCTGTTCTCCGCACAGCCGGATAATCCACTCCTCAATGACGCGCTGATCCAACTGCGCGAGTATTTCCAGGGCGCGCTCCGGTCATTTTCGCTGCCCCTGAACCTGAGCGGGTTACCCCCATTCCAGACCCGGGTTCTGCTGGCCTGCGCCGCCATCCCCTGGGGTCAGGTGTCCACCTACGCGCAGCTCGCGGCCGCCGTCGGCTCCCCGGGCGCCAGTCGGGCAGTCGGATCAAGCCTGGCGCGCAACCCGCTGCCGCTTTTCATCCCATGCCACCGCGTTATTGGATCGGACGGAGCCCTGCACGGATTCGCCGCGCCGGACGGCATCCGCACCAAAGCCTGGCTGCTGCGGCACGAAGGCTTGCGCCTTGAAAACGGAAAATTAAAACCCAAAACAGGAGGAAATTCATGAGCGAACCCACCCCCGGGTACAAATCCGGTTTTGTGTCAATTATTGGCAAACCCAATGCCGGCAAAAGCACCCTCGCGAACCGTCTGCTTGGTCAGCCGATCGCCGGGGTTTCCATCAAACCACAGACGACGCGTAAGCGCCAACTGGCAATCCTGACCACGGACGAAGCCCAGATAATCTTTGTGGACACCCCGGGCTTGCACGAATCCAAAGACAAACTCAGTCAGTTCATCAACGCTGAAGCGCAATTCGCACTGCGCGACGCGGATTTAATCCTCTTCCTGGCAGACGCCTCCCAACAACCGGATAAACTGGACGAGAAGTTGGCCGGGTTGGCTCTGGAAGCCCGGCAGGATATTCCCGTTCTGCTGGTGTTGAACAAAAATGACCTGGCGGACAACAAAACACTCGCTGCCAATAAGGCGCTCTTCGAGAGCCTGCTGCCCGGCTCGCAAACAGTTTCCATTTCCGCGCAGACCGGCAACGGCATCGAAAACTTGCTGCGCGTTGTGCGTGGTTTCCTGCCGGAAGGACCGCAGTACTACCCGCCCGACCAGATTACCGAGACTTTTGAACGCGACATCGCGGCAGAAATGGTGCGGGCTGCCTGTCTGAGCCTGCTGGAAGCCGAAGTCCCCTACAGCATCGCCGTGCGTACGGACGAGTATTCCGAGCGCGAAAACGGTGTGTTGTACGTGAAAGCGACCATCTTTGTTGAGCGGGAAGCGCAGAAAGCGATTGTCATCGGCAAAAATGGCGAAATGATCAAGCGCATTGGTTCCGCCGCGCGCGTGGATATTGAAGCGGTCAGCGGGCAAAAAGTGTTCCTGGACCTGACCGTGAAGCTGCGCAAAGATTGGAAAAACGACCAGGCTTTTCTGAAGGAGCTGGGGCTTTCCCAGAGATCCTGAGATGCCCTGGAGCGCGTATTTACTCATTGCCGGGCTTTCGCTTAGCGCCGGGTTAAATTGGTACGGCGCCTGGGCGCAGAAACTTCGCCTGTACTATGCCACCAAACCGATCGTATTGCTGCTGCTGATTGCCCTTTTTATCCTTTGGGGCGGCACTTTGCCGTCCGCGCTGCCCTTTCTGCTGGGGCTGGGCTTTTCTTTGCTGGGGGATATCTGCTTGATTCCCCGCTCCCAGACTTGGTTCCTGGCTGGTTTGATCGCTTTTTTTGCAGCGCACCTTTTTTATATCTACGCTTTCAATGTCATCCCGGCGCCGCCGCTGCCCACCGCGCTGGTTGGCGCGGCTGCCGGCTTGCTGCTGCTCGCGTTGAGCGTGTATATCCTCCTAAAAACCGCCAAAAAACCAGAGCTCAAACCTATGCGCAGAGTTTTTTTGCCCTACGCCGCGGCGCTGGTGCTGATGGCGGCTTCGGGAGTCTTGTGCGTGTTCCGCCCTGGTTGGCCGCTGCCCGCGGCAGGCATGTGCGCGTTTGGCGGGCTGCTCTTCCTGATTTCGGATACCATGCACGCCGCAGACCGCATGGGCAAACACATTCCGCGGGTCAAATTCTGGATCATCGTGACCTATCACGTTGCGCAGTTCCTGATCGCGCTTAGCGCCGCACGCTGGGCAAGGCTCAATCCGGGCCTGTGAACTTTATGCGGTTGCCGGCGTTGGTTCCAAAAGCCCGTGTTTGAGATTGAAACCGGACCGAAAACAATCTGAACAGGCCGCCTCAGGAAACCGGGAGGCTGCTCGTGAGAGCAAAGCGGCGGCGCCTGGCCTCAGCTGAACTCCGACGCTCAGGTTAACCGCCGCGCTGTCTGGCCAAGTGCCGCTTTCTGAAAACCATCGGGGGCGTCAGAAAATTCCATCCTGTTGGACGGGAGGCGAAGCAGACCTCCGGCAGCAGGTCATCCAAGCCTTTCGGGAAGAAACGCAACGCAAAGTAACACCCTCAAGGTAAAAAACAACATCCGGGCAGCTTGCTTTTTTTAACCATATCAATTTATACCTGCGTGCTTTTCAAACGCAAGCATCCCTCCTCACCAAAAATTGGAGCCGGCCCGCGTGATATAATAAGAGCTGTTTTCCAGAAAACCAACATTGGAGACCCAAGGTATGAGCGAAGAACAACACCCCGACACTGAAATCACCCAGGATGACCGCCTTTGGGCGACGATATCTTACATCTTCACGCCGATTGTGCCCATCATCCTGTTATTCATCAATGCCAAACGAACCCGCCCATTTATCAAAGCGCATCTGGCACAAGGGCTGATCTTTGGAACCGTCGCCTGGCTGTTGATCGCGATTTTGCCGCGGGGATTAATCGAACGGATTGTCGGGCTGATTTGCTTCTCGCTTGCCATCATCTGGGGGATGGCAGCCAGCCGCGGAGAACGGGTCAACATCCCGGTGATTACTGATTTTCTCCGGAAAATGAATTGGGCGTAAGTCCGCACAAGGCGCATAAACCCAAGATTTTCTAAGGTTCAGGCTCCCGGGTTTATGTACACTGGTCTAAATATCATTCTATAGAAAGCAGGACAACTATGTCAGACGAATCACAATCTACCAACCCACAGGAACCACTCATCGCCGAACCTGTTGAGGCGCCAGACCCCGCGGAAGCGATCAGCTCGGAAGAGCGCACCATGGCGCTCCTGGCGCACCTTTCGATATTCCTGAATTTAATCACCGGCTTCCTGGGCGCTGGCGCGGCGCTGCTTATCTATCTCCTGTACAAGGATAAATCCCGCTATGTGGCTTATCAGAGCTTGCAAGCGCTCTTCTTCCAACTGATCTTCTTCTTTGGCGGCTCATTGTTAGTCGGGTTCTTCTGGCTGGTGACCGGCCTGCTCTCGCTCGTTCTGGTCGGCCTGGTCCTGATTCCCTTCGCCTTAATTCTGAGCCTGCTGCCGATTGGCTGCCTGGTTTATGGGATATACGCCGCGGTCGAGGCCTATCACGGCAAAGATTTCAAATACTGGCTGGTCGGTGATTGGACGCGTTCCACGCTTACCAATTGACCATTTTTCAGCAGAATCAGGCAGCCCTTTTTGAAGGGCTGCCTGCTGTTTATTATAGGTGATTAACGTGAATAGCGAAGACCAAATTCGAATGTATGGAGTAACCTGGTGTGGAGACTGCAAACGCTCCAAGCGGGTTTTCAGCGATATGCAGGTGCCTTACATCTGGTATGACCTGGACAAAGATCCGCGCGCGGCGGAATTCGTGAAAAGCGTAAACCAGGGTATGCGCCGCGTGCCTACCATCGTGTTTCCGGACGGCTCAATGTTAATGGAACCGCCGGATGATATATTAAGGGTAAAGCTTCAGGAATATCAGCGCTAAGCGCCCGCGCGTTTTTGCTTTTGGCAGCCGCCGGCTGCCGCGTAAACAATCTCAGCGATAATCACCACAACCAGTGCCGCGGATAACCAGCCAACGCTGATAGCGCCGGCCGCTCTGCGTCTGGAGAAGATTTTTGAGCGAGTCAGGCGGGCTTTTAACGCTTCCCGAAAGTAGTAATTCGGGCGCACAGGGCCCAGCCGCGCCGCCAATTGGCTGGCGAACGCGTTCAGGCTGCTGTCTTCTTCGACCGTGATCTTATCAGCGTTTTCCATCGTCTTCATTCTCACCGAAATCTCGTTATTCCATGCGCCCATACATATCCCGCATCTCCAGCAGGGTGCGGTGATACAAACTTTTTATCGCGCTTTCACTTTTGTTTAACACCGCAGCAATCTCTGAGTTGGTTAATTTTTCCACGAATTTCAGCAAAACCAGTTCCCGTTTTTGCGGGGAGAGCGCGTTTATCATTTTCCACAGTGCTTCCAGCTCCTCCGCCTCGCTGACAGCGGCATCCATTGAAGGCAAACGGGATGAGAAATTCACATTTGCCATGTCCTCAATCGGGATTTCGCGCTGACGAGACCGGTCGCGATGAAAATTAGCCACCAGGTTGTGGGCAATGCGATAGAGCCAGGCGGAAAACGGAAGCCCCATAAAACGGTAACGACTCAAGTTGCTCAGGGCTTTCAGGAAAACCCGGGCGGTGAGGTCTTCCGCATCATGGACGCTTCCGACGCGAAAATAAATATATTTGTATATACGTTCAACATACCTCTCGTAGAGTTCTCCAAACGCCTCCGGGTCGGTTTTGGCTCTTTCCGCCAGTTCAGCTTCTTCGCGCAGTGTATCCACAAATCCTCTTTCGGGGGATTATAGCATCGCAGAAACTCGAAGCAGCTGTCTGTCGAGCCTGGTTGGGTTTGAGATATTCCGCAGGCCAAACATAGGGTATACTTATCTTAATGGAACACTTGGGATGGATTGTCAAAACGCAGTTCTGGCCAGCCGTAAATACGTGTATTTCCTCCGCTTTGCTGCTGCCAAACAGCGCCATTCCCATCCAGAGCAGAATAATACAAACGCCCGGTTAAGGGCGTATTTTATACCAAGGACCATACCCCATGACTGACTTCCTATTCATCAAACACCTGTCTGAACTTGACCCTGACCTGAATAAACTGACCATCCTGGAAGGTGAGCGTCAGGGGCGCCGTCTGAACATGATTCCCAGCGAAAGCAGCGCTCCTTTCGCCGTGCGGGAACTGCTGGCTTCTCCCTTCAATAACATCTACGCCGAAGGTTACCCGCTGCCAGAAACGCGCACGCAAAGCCAGGCAGAAATCCTGGATTACGCCAGCCAACTCAGCGCTTACCGGCGCGATAGCGACTTGCGTTATTACAAGGGCGTCGAATATGTGGACATCGTCGAGGCGCTCGCCCGCCGCCGCGCGGCTGAGCTTTTTGCCGCCAATTTGCTCATTCCGGACGACTTGTGGGTGAATGTTCAACCGCTTTCCGGTGCGCCGGCCAACAACGCCGTGTACACTTCGCTGATTAAACCAGGCGATACGATTCTGGGCATGGACCTTCTGCACGGCGGTCATCTGACGCATGGCTCCCCTGTCAACCGCTCCGGCATGTTCTACAAAGCGGCACATTACACGGTCAACCCTCAGACGGAATGCCTGGATTACGACCAGATTGCCGACATTGCCCGCGAAGTTAAGCCAAAAATTATCATCGCGGGCTATTCTTCCTTCCCCTGGGTGCCAGATTGGGAAAAATTTAAAGAAATCGCCGACAGCGTCGGCGCCTATCTTTTGGCGGATGTGTCGCATATCGCCGGATTAATTGCCGCAAAGGTTTGCCCCTCCCCAATCGGCTTTGCCGACGTGGTCACCTTCACCACCCATAAAACGCTGTGCGGTCCGCGCGGCGCGGCGATTATCACCCACAATCGGGACCTGGCAGAGAAAATTGATAAAGGCGTGTTCCCGGGAGAACAGGGCGGACCCCATATCAACGCGATTGCCGCTATGGCGCTCACCTTTGAGCTGGCAAAAAGCGAAGAATTTCATCAGCTTCAGGCCCAAACCCTCAGGAATGCTTCCGCCTTGGCAGCCGCTTTCCAAAAGAAGGGCGTGCGCGTTCCATACAACGGTACCAACACCCACATGACCCTGATTGACACCAAGTCCTTCCGCAGTCCGGACGGCGTGGCCCTGAACGGCGACCTTGTCGCGCGAATTCTCGACCTGGTTGGCATCGTGGTTAACCGCAACACAATTCCGGGCGACCGGTCCGCTTTTTCTGCCAGTGGGATTCGCTTTGGCGCCACCTGGCTGACCCAACGCGGCTTTGTCGAAAGCGACTTTGAGGAAATCGCCGACCAGATTACCACCCTCCTGCATGCCACCACGCCTTACCTGTTATGCGCGCAAACCGGCAAAAAGGTCAACGCGAAAGTGGATTTTGAGACCATGATGAAAGTGAATATGCGGGTTCGCGACCTCACCGATTCCAAGTACTGCATGGAGTGCGTCCCAAAACCCGAACGCCTGCCCCATTACGCTTATCTGGACGACGAGTATCCGGGCACGCACGCCGCTTTCAAAGTCTATGGCGAAAAAGTACGCCCGTATCTGAACAACGTGCTCACCAGCGATATTGAAGCCTTGGATCCCGGCCAGTCGCAGCGCACCCTGCTGCGAACTGCTCTCGGAGAGGTCGCGGGCGTTTTAACTTGCGAAGACCCCGACAGCTTCGTTCTCACCGTGCCAGCCGAAAAAGGCGGGCTGACGTCCACCTGGCTGGCAGCAATGTCCACCGCGTTTGTGCGCTATGACGACGACCTTTGTCACCGCGTCCCCGGTCCAGTCGCCCTGGTGCATGCCGAACCAGTGGAAGCCGCCCCCACGAACGACCCGGTCTGCATCGACAAGCCCTACTTTGTGGGCATGCCCCTGGAAGCAACAAAGCCAGCCCTGCCCGGCTTCGTCTGGCAGGAACCGGAGAACCCTCCGCTTAAGCGCACCGTGCTGTACGAAACGCATCAGGCGCTTGGCGGTCGGATTGTGCCTTTTGCCGGTTGGGAAATGCCGGTTTGGTATTCCTCCATCAGCGAAGAGCACAACGCGGTGCGCACCGCCGCGGGTATTTTTGACGTCACCCACATGGGCGTGTTCCAGGCCGAAGGGCCAGACGCGGCTCTCTTCCTGGACTCGGTCTGCGGGAATGATATTCTTGCGCTGGGGGTTGGCGAATCGCTTTACACGCATTTCCTCGACCCATACGCGAACGTGATTGATGACCTGCTGGTGTATCGGCGCGCGTCCGAAAAATATTTGGTGGTGGTAAACGCCGCCAATGAAGACAAGGATTGGGTCTGGCTTACCGCTGTGCGCGATGGAAAGGTTCTGGTGGATACCGAACGCCCCTGGACACGCAGCCCCGGTCGGCGCGTCATCCTGCGCAACCTGAAGAACCCGGCTGAAGGCGCGGATATGCTGGTGGATATCGCCCTGCAAGGCCCACTCAGCCGCGATATTCTGCTGGCGCTGGCCGAGCCTGACGAAGCTCAAAAGATTACGCGCCTGAACCGCACCCAGTTGTGCGAAGCGGTGGTGGACGGCATGCCCATGGTTGTCTCCCGCACCGGCTATACCGGCGAAAGGATGGCATTCGAGCTCTTTGTGCATCCGGATAACGCCGTCCGCCTGTGGGACGCGCTCATGCGCGTGGGCGCTCCGCTCGGACTGAAGCCCTGCGGGTTAGGCGCGCGCGACTCGCTGCGCACCGAAGCCGGACTGCCGCTTTATGGGCACGAAATGGGCGGCGACTTCAACCTTGGCGTCAGCGAAGCAGGTTTCCTGCCTTACGTCAAAGTGAACACCACCTGGTTCATCGGGCGGGCGGCATTCCGCGAACGCGAACGCTCGCGCGGCGGCGTGGTTGTGCGCTTCCGCTTCAATGAAAAAGGTGTGCGTCTGGCTCACCACGGCGATCCGGTTGTTGATGAGAAAGGTAAGGTTATCGGCAAGGTGACCAGCTGCGCGTTGGACCAACAGGGTTACTTCACCGGGCAGGCATATGTTGAACTGAAGGCCGCCCAGGAGGGTAATCCCATTTTGATTTACCAAAGCGCCCCGGCAAAAGCACAAAAGGTTCCCGCCGAACTCACCATCGGCGATAAAGTCGTGCTTCCGAGCGCTGCCACGATTGTCAGCAGATTCATGAAAGCTTGAGTTATCACAAAAAAGGAGAGTGAAACAATATGCATACATCATGGGACCATCGATATGCTCACCGCACCGCGGGGATGACCAGCTCGTTTATCCGTGAGTTGTTGAAGGTCACCGCCCAGCCGGATATTATTTCCTTTGGGGGCGGTTTCCCGGCTGCCGAGCTTTTTCCCCTGGACAGGGTCAAAGAAGCCTGCGACAAAGTCCTCACCGAAAATGGCGCCAAAGCGCTGCAATACAGCCAAACCGAAGGTTACGCCCCTCTCCGCGGCCTGATTGCCGCAAACGTCTCCCGCTATGGAATTAATGTCAGCGCGGATAACGTCCTGATTACCACTGGCTCCCAGCAGGCGCTTGATATCATCGGGCGCATCTTCATCAACCGCGGCGACCGCGTTTTAACCGAATCCCCGACCTATCTGGGCGCGCTGCAAGCCTGGAACGCGTACGGCGCGGCTTATGAGACGGTAATATCGGATAACGACGGGCTGTCTACCGATGACCTCGCAAAAGTCATCGGCAGCCATATCAAATTCATGTACGTCCTGCCAAACTTTCAGAACCCCGCTGGCGTAACGCTTACGCTGGAACGGCGTCAGAAACTGGTCGAACTCGCGGACCGTTTCTGCGTCCCGATTGTTGAAGATGACCCATACGGTCAGCTGCGCTTCGAAGGAGAGCACCTCCCGCCGGTGGTCGTGCTGGACGACGCGCTGCGCGATAACGGCATACTAAGCTACCGCGGTAACGTCATCTATACCAGTACAGTTTCGAAGATTTTGGCGCCCGGGCTGCGCATCGGTTGGGTCATCGCCCCGACCGAGGTTATCAAGAAAATGGTACAGGCCAAGCAAGGCGCCGACCTGCAGTGCTCCACCTTCGACCAGTACGTGGCTTATGAACTGCTGCAGGGAGATTGGATGAAAGACCACATCCAGACCCTACGCAAGGTGTACAAGGAACGGCGCGACGCGATGCTGCAGGCTTTCGAAGACTTTATGCCCGAAGGCACCACCTGGACCCGTCCGCAAGGCGGCTTGTTCCTGTGGCTGCGGCTGCCCGAAGGTTGCAATGCCACCGAGCTTTTCCCCATCGCGGTGGAGGAGAAAGTGGCGTATGTACCCGGAGAGCCGTTCTATCCCAACGGCGGGCCGCTGAACACGATGCGCCTGAACTTTTCGGCTTGCAACCCGGAAACCATCCGGGTCGGCGTTGAGAGGTTGGCGCGCATGGTGCGGCGCTGCATCTGAGCGGACTTTAACAACCCAACGCCCCGGTTATCAGGATCGGGGCGTTTTTTTGTCCAGGTTCGCAGCGTCGGCGTCGGGAAGACCAATCGCCCGCCTATTTATTCCACAGCGAAAACTCGGTCAGAATCGACCCGCCGATAAACTCCCGCAGGATGGAGTTGCCCGGGACGTATTCCGTGCCGGTCGGGAGGAACCATTCCAGGAATTTGAGCAGGCGTTTGGCTTCAATATGCTCCGGCGTACCAAAAGGCACCTGACGCAGCAGCGGCTCCGCCAGCGGCTTGAGCGTGGTCAGTTCGTAAGCCAGCGCGGAGTTGAATATCGCGTCGGCGTGTTCCTGATAGGGGAAGATATGGGTCTTCTCTCCCTGCCGCACGGATTCCCAGCGCCGGATGGTATCCAGTGCTGAGTAGCCGCGGTCGCGGGCGTCGCGCACGATGCGCCGCAGCATGCGCGTATCGGTGGTGGAAATGCGGTTATGGCGGTCCAGGTTCAGCTGGGTCAGGCAAGACACATAGATGCGGAAGGTGTTTTCGCGCTGAAGATGCGGCATTAAATCCGGATTTAACCCGTGGATGCCTTCCAAAATGATGATATCGCCTTTGTTAAGTTTAGCGTGTTCGCCTTCCAGGCTCAGCCCGGTCTTGAAGTCGAAACGCGGCAGCTGCACTTCTTTGCCAGCCATCAGGTCGCGCACATCCGAGTACAGGCGGTCCAGATTAAGCGCGCGTAAAGATTCGAAATCGGGTTTACCGTCTTCTCCCAGGGGGGTCTTCTCGCGGTCCACAAAGAAATTATCCATTTCCATCGCGAAAGGCGTAATGCCGCGCGCCAGCAGTTGGATGCTCAGGCGTTTGGAGAAGGTGGTCTTCCCCGAGGAAGACGGGCCGGCAATCAGGATGACGCCGACGCTTTCTTTGCGCTTATCAATCGCTTCGGCAATTTCAGAGATTTGCATCTCGTGCAGAGCTTCCGAAACCAGAATGACCTCATCAATATGTCCGGCTTCGATGGCGTCATTCAGCGCGCCGACGGAAGGGATGCCCAGCTTTTTGAGGAGTTCGCCGTATTCGCGGAAAGTCTTCAGCAGGGTCGGGTAGCTGGTCATCGGCAGCAATTCGGAGGGGGCTTGCCGGCGGGGGAAGCGCAGAATAAAGGCGGCGTTCAGCATTTCCAGCCCAAACCATTTGAGGTAACCGCAGGAAGGCAGCATATAACCGTGGTGATAATCGCGCGTCTCCCCCACGCGATAGAGCACCAGGTCGTTGCGTTTGCGATATTTGAGCAGGCGCACCTTGTCATCTTCGCCCGCGCTGATAAAATAATCAATCGCTTCCTGCAGCGGAACAGTCGCGCGCACAAAAGGCGCGTCCTGCCGCACCAGCTCACGCATGGCGGCTTCCAGGATATTCAGGTCCGCTTTTGAAAAGTTCGGCACGCCCTCCACCTGGCAGTAATAGCCGCCGGAAGAAACAGAATGGTCAATCGTCAGTACGCCGCCCGGAAAGCACTGTTTGAAGGCAACTTCCATCAGGAAGGTAAGCGACCTTCGGTAAATGCGCGCCCCGTCGGCATCTTCCATGGTAAGGGGCGTGACCACCGCGTCCCGCGCAATCGGGAAGGTCAACTCGCGCAGGTTGCCGTCCACAATCGCGCCGACGATCATCGCGTCTTGCGAATCCTGCAGAACCTGCATGAATTCCATCAGCGCGGCGCCGCGCCTGCCGGTGATAAACCTGCCGTCCGGGAGGCTGACTTCAACCGTCTCCCGCGCTTTATCCGATAAGAAAAACTCATTCTGTTTCATAGCGTACTCCATAAAGACCCGGGCTTACTCCTGCCGCCCAATCCCTCTATCCTAACCCATTCAGGGTTTTTGTGTTACCCCCTTTGCAGGCGCGATGACGCGCGAAAGGGGTGATTTTCCGGATGTGCCCGCGTTTTATCAGTATCTGCGGGGCGCGGGGTTATCCGTGTGCTTTTGATAGAAAAAACCCGCCGCTCCAGCCTTTCCCGGCAAAGGGTTTCGTCAAGGTTGGCTCAAACGCACAATCAGGGTCTGACCGCCGCTTAACACCGGAGCAACAAGGAAATCCTTCAGGGATCCATCCGGTCCAAAGCTGATTTTGTCAAAGAGCGGCTCTCCCCACAGGGTCTCCACCTGGTAGCTGCCCGAGAGCGGGCTGCTTTCCAACGCAATGGTGCAATTTTCCGAGCTGGGGATGCCCGTGCTGGCAAGCGTCAGCAAGATATCGTCGTCCTTCTGGCGCAGCACGGCGTAGACGCGCTTGCAGCTGGAAGTCAGCGGCAGGTAAACGCCGCCGCGCAAAGCCGGGTGCGCGCTGCGCAGCTGAATTAACCCTTTATACCAGTTCAGCAAAGAGTCCGGGTTTTCCGCTTCTGCCTGCGCGTTGGTTTCTTCCCAGCCCTGATTTACGGCCTCCCAGGGGGTCCCGTTGGTGAAGCCGGCATTGGGCGCCGTGCTCCACTGCATCGGTGTGCGCAGGTTTTCATCTGGTTTGCTGCCGGTCATCCCGATTTCCTCACCGTAATAAACAAACGGCGTGCCGGGCCCGGTCAGATAAATAAACGCCGCCACGCGGGCTTTGCTTTCTTTGCCGCCAAAGTACGACATGACCCGCTGTTGATCGTGGTTGGAGAGGAAGGTGCTGAATTGCCCGTCCGGAAAGTAGCCTAATACATCCAGGTAAGATTTGAGCGCCAAAGAGGCATCGCCGGAATAAGCCGCGCCCTTGATGTCCTCCGCCAGGTCAAACATAAACAGGCTGTCCAGGCCCTTGGGGTAGGCGTACTTGGCGGTTATCTGCAGGTCCGTCCAAACCTCCCCCACGGTATACGCCTGGGGGTTCAGAGGTTTATAAAACGCGCGCCAGTCCTGGAACCACTGGATGGTTCCCTTCGTGTCTTGCAGTGCCGCGCCTTCCTCATAGAGGTAACGCGCCGCGTCCACCCTGAAGCCGTCCACGCCAAGCCCGAGCCAAAAAGCGCTGGCATCCTGAATTTCCGCGGTTACGTCCGGGTTGTGGTAATTCAAATCCGGCATCTGATCCCAGAAGACCGCGTAATAAAACTTACCGTTTGCCGCGCGGTACCAGGGGCGCTGACCCCACGGACCCAGCGAGCCGGGGTCTTTATCAGACCAGACGTAATAGTCTTTGTATTTGGCATCTCCGGCAGCTGCCGCTTTGAACCAGGGGTGCTGCGTGGACGTATGGTTCATCACGAAGTCGATAATCACCCGGATTCCGCGCGCGTGGCAGGCTTCCAACAGCTGCTTGAAATCGTCCAACGTGCCGTAGTTGGGGTTGACGGCTTTATAATCTGTCACGTCATAGCCGTGGTAGGAGGGCGAGGGGTTGATTGGCATCAGCCACAGCGCGCCAATACCCAGGTCGGTTTTCGTTTCGGGGTCGCCGTCGTTCAGATAGTCCAGCTGTTGGATGATGCCCTGAAAATCCCCGATGCCGTCGCCATCGCTGTCTTTGAAAGAGCGCACGAAGATTTCGTAGAAGACCACATCGTTCCACCAACCAGAAACGTCTTCCGCCTGGGCGGATTGCGCCGTCGGGGATGGGGCGGACTCAGCCGGGGTGGGGTTTTCCGTCGGCACGGGCGCTGGCGCGGCAGTCGGCGCGGCCTGGCAGGCAGCCAGCAGCACGAGCAGCGCCGCTGTTATTCCACACACCCATTTTTGCTGCTTCATACGAACCTTCCTTCTTTGAAATCTGATGAGAATTCAATTTTACTTGATTCAAACCCTTCAGGCGCGCGCCAAAAAAGGTTTCTTACCGATCGCCCGATATATTGCCGTTCGTATTGGCGCGGCGGATTTTATGCCTCTGGTTCGCGCGGAGGGGCTATTCCCTGCCGCCGGGCAGGGGCGCGGCGCATTCGGGGGTGTCTTGTCGGGCGTCGTTGACCACGCGGCTCACTTCCCAGGCGCGCAGCCAATCCGCCGGGGCCGGATGCAGCATGGAAACCAGCGCGGTCTGGTTTGTCTCCAGGAGCCAATCCCACATGGTATCCTTGCGCAGGATAACAGGCATCCGTTCGTGAATTGGCGCGACGGTTTCGTTCGCGGCGGTGGTGAGGATGGTGCAGGTAGAAAGCGCTTCGCCCGGTTGGTCCTTCGGCTGCCAGAACTCCCACAGCCCGGCAAAAGCGAAGGGTTCGCCCGAACGCATGGAAAAGAAAAACGGGCGCGAACTTTTTCCGGCGCTTTTCTGCCATTCATAGAAGCCGTCCGCCAGGATGAGGCAGCGGCGTTTGCGGAACGCGTACTTAAAGGAGGGCTTTTCGAAAGCTGTCTCGGAGCGGGCGTTGATTAATTGGCTGCCGATAGTGGGGTCTTTTGCCCAAAAAGGCACCAGTCCCCACTGCAGCCATTCGACCTGTTTGCTTTCAGCGTCGCGCGCCGCGGCGACAGGCTGCGAGGGGGCGATGTTGTAGCGCCGCTTCCAATCTGCGGGCATCTGACCGAGGGCAAGCGCAGTCTGGAGGTCATCGGAATCAATTGACATGCTAAAGCGTCCGCACATACCATCTCCTTTCAGGTTATCGCTAGGGTGCTTCTATTATACGCCGCCGGTAAGATAGGTCTGTTTCAGTGACTTTCAGAGCCGCGCGTGTTCCCGGCAACCAAAGGCATCCGGTTGGCGTGGGGGCGAAGCATCCTAGATCGGCGCGGCGAAGCAGAATTGAAGTTCTCTTGAGGTGCTTCGCCCATACCAGCGGCTACTGTTAATCAGGTGATTACCCAATGAGCGCGGCAACACAACCTCATCAATCCCGCCGCGCTGGTGAAAAGATCCCGGAACCGGGTTGATAAACGCTTTTTCCCGCCCGCCATTACGTCACACATACGTCCGGGCAGAATTATTTTTAAGAAAGACCTCTGGCTGCATATACCCAAAAGGCAGTACTAGCCTGCCCATTGACAAAATGCCGGTCACTATTTTTTTTCTAAACGGCGGTGTGTGTGTTACAATTTTCACAATGCTTGTGAGCGGGTTCAGTCAAGCATTCAACCCATCTAACAATTAAATAAGGAGTGGATATGCGTAATTGGTTCAGTAAATTTTTGGCAATCATCATTATCCTTGGAGCGCTCGCTCCAGCCGCCCTCAAACCGGCCGAAGCCCAGACGCCTCCACCTCCACCGGAACTCGAGCGGCGCGCGCACTGCCTGCCGGGTCAGCCTTGTGAGGACGAAAACGGAGAGCGCTTTATGCTCCCCACCGAAGAAACGCTGGCAGAACCCACCGCCATCGGCGATACCGACGATTACGGCTATTACCTCGGCAGTACGACCTATTCCTGGATTGACGCGACCGGCGGAACCAACACCGGCATTACGGATCCATACGGTAAAACGGCAGCTATCCCCCTGCCCTGGGCGTTCCCGTTCTACGAGAAAAGCTATACCCATATATATATCACCGGCGCGGGTTATGCCACCTTTGACGATGCTTGGGTAGACCCTTACTTCACAGTTCCGGACGAATCTGAGCCGAATAATTTAATTTCGGTATTAAGCAAATATCACACATATTCAAATAGCAAAGTCTATTACCGCAGCTTTGGCACTCACTTTGTGATCCAATGGAATAACCTGAAAGATGACGACGGGGGAACGTACACTTTTGAAGCCGTGCTCTATCCCGATGGAAACATCAAGTTTCAATACAAAACCCTCCCGGTTCCCAGCGGAGGATGGTGGTGTTCGACCGCGGGCATTGAGAACGCGAGTGGTCTGGACGGGCTGACTTTTTGGAATTATTGTGAATACCCAACAACCAGCGGCACCGCCGTGCTCTTTATGCGCCCGTTGCCCAGCGCGCGGGTCTGGGCGCACCCGCTTTACCTGGGCGCGTTCGCCTCTTCCCTGGATGTGGATGATTTCAGTTTCACCCTCACCAACACCGGCGACCTGGGAGCAGACACCTACGACATGTCGGTCACGACCGCCCCGCTGGGCATGGGCTGGAACGCGGAGCTTTTTGATAAAGCGACCGGCTTGCCACTCACGGATACGGACGCGGACGGCACGATTGATTCGGGCCCGCTCGCGCAAGGTGCCAGTATGGAAATCCTCGTCCGGGTCAGCGCGCCGGCAGGGCTGGCTTTGGGTGCGCATAACAAGACGTACGTGGATATCACTTCCAGCCTGAATACGGGCAAGACGAAAACTATCACGATTGAATCCACTGTTCCGGCCGCCTTCGCGCAGACCTATATAGATTCTACGGATCAGACACTCAAGACTGACCTGAACTGGACCCCCACCCAGCTTGAGGTGGATATCAGTGGTGATGCCTGGAACGCCTACTACCCGGCTGTCATTGAAACCCCCGAACACAATTTTGTGCAGGTCTGGAGCGAATACATGTCCGGCGCGAATAGCGGGGGAATGGCGCTGCGCTACGCGGTGATTGACCGCTTTGGCAGCGTCGTCAAGGCACCCGAGGTCTTAAGCCCCATATATGATGTGGTAGATTTCTATTCATGGCAATCTAATACCGCGCTTGCAGTTGCTCCGGACGGTAAGATTGGGGTCGTGTGGTCAAAGCAGATCGAGAATCCCTCCGATCTGGTGAATTTCAACATCTGGTTCGCGGTGCTAAACTCCAACGGCAGTCTGGCTTACGCTCCGGTGAATCTGAGCAATGACAACAGCTGGGGGAGCTACCAAGCTGGAAATACGGTCGGGCTTACTAATCCAGACATCAGCGCCAGCGCGGATAACCGCTTTATGGTCACCTGGAGGAAGTCCGCCCAAGCCACCAGTATAGAAGACATCTATTACACCATCCGGCAGAGCGGCGGAACCGAGGTGTTGCCCGTCACCAAGATGACCGCCTCTAATTCAACAAATCGGTATTACCCTCGCGTTCAGATTGCCCTGAGCGAAAATCGCTTCTTCGTGGCTTACGGGCACTATTGGCAGAGCGGGCAAAATTACTATAGCGAATCGCTCTATCGGGTGTTCGATAGCAGCGGCGGGACGCTGACACCGCCAACAAATCTAAGTTTTTATCCGCGGGCAGGCGTACAGTTATCCGGCGGGAACATCCTTATGGCGTTTACTGCATCTACTGGAACTGAGCATTATATTTGGTATGGCATCCTAAATGGCACAAACTATGCGCTTATCTATTCTGGCCAACTAAGTCACCCATCTATCTCAAACAATACTTCTTCACTATCAGTCACCAAAGACGCCAATAACCGCGGCATCCTCACCTGGAGCGACCAGAACGATCGCTATCTTTATTATGGGTTAGTGTCTGGCAGCAACGGCGCGGTGCTCACAAACCCGGTGATTTTCCACCGCTCTGATGGTTTCGAGCTAAGCTACAACGGCAGCGGCATAACCACCAATTCCTGGTCGCCAGCCGCGGGGGTGGACTTGAGCGCGCGCTTCGCTTCGAAGCTCTTTGGCGGCGCCCCGGGCGGGATGGCATCTGTCTGGATGGATTTCATGAACACCGGCGCGGCCACTTCGACAGCCACACAGCTCGTCCTCACGCTGCCGGACGGGCTCAGCTACGCGTCCGACAACTCCGGCATCGCGCCGGTTGTCGCCGGGAATACGGTCACCTGGGCGCTGCCTGATATGCCCTTCGGAGCGGAAAGCGGCTTTCAGGTTTGGGTATACATTGACGGCAGCGCGGCCGCGGGCACGCTCTACCCCATCAGCCTGGCAATCAGCTCCGGCAGCGCGGACGCGAACCCGGCGGATAATTCCGACAGCGCCCAGGTATTGGCGGGGCTGATGCACTTCCTGCCGAACCTGTTCCGCTAACTTTCACGAAGTTCCACAAATAAGCCGCTCAGCAATGGGCGGCTTTTCTTTGCCATACGCCAAACCCACCCGCGTTGACGCCCACATACCGCCCAGATCCGCAGGGACGAAGCACCCCACCCGGCGCGTCTAAGCAGGATAGAAGTTCTCTCGGATGCTTCGCCCGTACCAGCGGTAAGACCATCCCCCGCGCGTCCTCAGGCAGAGCGGCGTTTGCAAACCCAGCTTCCTCAGATGTCCGGTGGGCGCAGGGGCGAAGCATCCTCACTCGGCGCGTCTAAGCAGGAATAAGGCCATATTGAGATGCTTCGCCCGTACCGGCGGCTTTCGATAATCAGGTTTTTAACCACCAGGCGGATAACACAACCTCGTCAATCCCGCCGCGCTGGTGAAAAGATCGCGGAACCGGGTTGATAAACGCTTTTTCCCACCAGCCGTTACGCCCTGCGTATGTCAGAGCATTCAAAATTTTTAGAAAGACCTCTGGCTGCACTAACCTAAAAGGCAGCAATAATCTGGGCATTGATGTAATACTAGTCACTTTTTTTGCGCTTGACGAAGGCTGCGAAAAAGGATAAACTTTTCAGTCGCCGGAAATCCGTCCGGCAATAACAAGGCGAGGGCAGCCCCACGCGGGGTCAGAGGCGCCGAAAAGGAATATCACAATGTCACAAGAAGAAGTAATCATCAAAGCAGAAAATCGTACAGTCAAAGGCAAGCAGGTCAACGCCTTGCGCCGCGCCGGATACCTTCCAGGCGTCATTTACGGGCGCCATCTGAAGGCTTTCCCAATTCAAATGAACGGGCACGAAGCTTCACTCAAATTGGGCAGGCTGAGCTCCTCCAGCCTGATTACCATTGATGTTGATGGAACCAGCCACACCGTGATCGTGCGCGATCGTCAGCGCGATCCAATTTATGGGCGCCTGCTTCACGTGGACTTTTTGGCTGTCTCCCTGACCGAAGTGCTGCGCACCACCGTTGAAATCAGCCTGGTTGGCGAAGCCCCGGTGTCTAAGCTCGCGGATGTGGTCATCCTGCACAACTTGTATGAGCTGGCCATCGAATGCCTCCCGAGGGACCTCCCCGCCAAGATCGAAGTGGATATCAGCGGTCTGATGAGCGCAGATGACAGCATCACGGTTGCGGATCTCAAGCTTGGCGATAAAATCACCGTCCTGACCGATCCCGAAGAGGTTATCGTCTCTGTCGGCTACGCGCAGCAGGAACCTGTCGTTGAGGTCGCCGTCGAGGAAGAGCCTGAAGTGGCTGAAAAAGGCAAGAAAGAAACAGAAGAATAATTCGCTTCTGCCGCTATTTGGAAAAACAAGGCTGCCATTTTGGGCAGCCTTGTTCAATTAACCAGCTTCAGAAATTCCTGGGTCATCCGGGCCGTCGCGCCCCAGATTTTTTCTCCATCATAGAGCTGGTAATAGATGATTTCGTAGGTCTTTCCTTCATAAATACGCGTGCTGGTGAAAAAATTGGCCGGGTCCGCCAGCCAGCTGAGCGGCACGATGAACGCCCGCGCGACTTCTGCCTCCTCCAGGCGCAGCGGATATGGCCACGGAATGATGCCGACCACCGGGGTGACCAGGAAGCGCGTGGATATGCCAATTGCGGACATATTCCCCAAAACGCGCACTTCCTCGGGGCGCAAACCAACCTCTTCCCAGGCTTCACGCAGCGCGGTGGCAATCAGGCTTTCATCCTCCACGTCCCAGCTTCCGCCTGGAAAAGAAACCTGCCCGCTGTGGTTCATTAAAGTGCTGCTCCGGCGTGTAAAAAGCAGATGCCATTCCCCTTCGTACCAGAGCAAGGGCACCAATACCGCAGCCGGTTTATACCCCTTTGGATCGAAAGCGCCGTCAGTCTCATACTCCGCGCGAGGCGCCTGATGCAAACCGGAAAGTTTCTGTATCAACACCTCCGGTTCAATGATGATTTCCGTCATCCCTGGTCGTCAGTCCCCTCGTCAAAAAGGTCGTCATTGGTCTCAAATACTGAGCGCCCAAATATCAGGTAACCCGTATGCGCCACCATCCGGTCAGTCGGGCGCAGGCGCTCCCAATCGGTCTTAAAATACCGCAGGAGGATTTCACAGACCTCCACAAACGCGAATTGATGGTTTCTGAGCGCCTGCAGGCAGCGTGAAACCTGATTAACCGTCGGCACCAGCATCCCCAGATAACCGCCGCCTTTCAGGCTGGCTTTGGCCTGACCAAGGTAATCGTATGGGTTTGGCAAATCCAGGAACAGCGCGTCCACGTCGCGTTCGCTGAAACCATCCGTGGCGTCTCCCAACTTAAAGTCCACCCGGTTCTCAAACCCCAGGCGGCTCAGGTTGGCGCGCGCCAATGCCTGCACGTCCGGCTTGCGCTCATAAGACACAACCCTGCCGCTCTCACCAACCATATAGGCGAACGCAGTGGTCAGCCCTCCCGAGCCTGTCCCCGCCTCCAGAACGCGTTTTCCCGGGCCAACCCCCATGACCAACAGGATGTAGCCGATATCTTTTGGGTAAAGAATTTGGGTGGTACGCTTAGTTTCCCGGATAAGGTCAGCCAGCCCGGGCTGGAAAAGGAAAAAAGGGCTGCCGGTATGGGATTGCAATCGCGCGCCCCACGCTTGCCCGATTACATCGTCGTGACGGATAACCCCGCGGTGGGTCTGCAGCACTTCACCCGCCTTCAGGCGCAGGATGTGGCTTTTGTAGCCGGCTCCTTGCAGTTGGACCAGGTCTCCAGCCTGAGCGTAAGCGCTCATGCTGTTTTTCCTATCTGGCCAAACCAATGCGCGAGGAACAGAAAAACCAGGGAACCCAAGAGCGCGGGCCCCAGGCGCAGTTCGCCAACATCCAGAACATGGAGGTCCAGCTCATTCGCTGCCCAATGCCCCAGCCAAAAACCCGCCCAACTGGCAAGCAAATACAGAACCAACTTCCCGGGTCCGCCGTCACGCCAGAGATGGAAAAGCGCGCCCATCAGCGTGGCAAACAGGAAACCATACAGGATAACCGATAAAACCATAAACCATCCTCCCAGGAAGTCTTCCCCGGCTGACCGCCCGTTGTTATCTGGCCTGGCGGCGCTGGGTGACCTCAATTCCGGCAATATATTAACTTTCAAATAATAACACAATTAAGACCCGTTGACGGCGCCTGGGGTGAAGACATTTTCAAGCGGCCTGCCCCATCTCCGCAAAAGAACCTTCCCGGGTTTTTCCACGCGGTAGAATGCGGCCCGTAAGAAGGTATAATTCCAGCCGGGAGAAGACCCAATGTTCACCGACACACACTGCCACCTCGATTTTGACGCGTATGACGCCGACCGACCCGAAGTTGTCAGACGCGCCCGGCAAGCCGGGCTGAAGTTTATCGTGAATCCCGGCGTCGACCTGCCCTCCGCGGGGAACGTCTTACGGTTGACCCGCGACTACCCGGGCTTCATCTTCGCGGCTGTTGGCATCCATCCTAATTACAGCGCGGACTGTCAGCAAGAACAAATCGCGCGGCTGGATGAATTGGCGCGAAACCCGGGTGTGGTTGCCATCGGAGAAATTGGCCTGGATTATTACCGGGATTACAGCCCGCCCGACCAACAGCGCCGGTGTTTGCTCTGGCAGTTGGAACTCGCCGCCCGCCTGGAACTGCCCGTCATTATTCACGACCGGGACGCTTCGGCTGACCTGCTGCCAATCCTGCGCGGCTGGCACAGCGCGCTGCCCTCCGCGAGCCCGCTCAAACAGCAGCCTGGGGTCTTGCACGCCTACAGCGGCAGCGCGGAACAAGCGCTCGCGTTGGCTGAATTTGGCTTTTATTTCGGCATCGGCGGACCGGTAACATACCAGAATGCCCGCGAGCGAAAATTGGCAGCCGCGCGCATTCCTCTGGAAAATATCCTGCTGGAAACAGACGCCCCTTTCCTCACGCCGCACCCTCACAGGGGCAAGCGCAACGAACCTGCCTACATCCCCCTCATCGCAGAAAGTATCGCGGCCCTGCGCGGCATCAGCAGCGCCGAGTTGGGCACTGCCACCACCGCGAACGCAAGCAATTTATTCAGGCTCGCTGGCAAATTCAACCCCGCAAGCCAGGCGCCAGCTTAAGCGGCCTACTTATCTTTCAGTCTGTATTCCGGGACAAATGTTTGCGTGCTCATCGGCGGGCGCACATAACTATCATCTGCCTGCCGCGGCGGCAGCACAATCGGCTCGGGGGTCAGGTCCTCATAGGGAACCTTGGATAACAGATGCTTAATGCAGCTAAGGCGCGCCAGTTCTTTGTTATCCGAATTTACCACATACCAGGGAGACTGCTTCGTGTCCGTGTACCGGAACATTTCGTCTTTGGCCCTGGAATATTCCACCCATTTGGTGCGCGACGCCAAATCCATCGGGCTCAGCTTCCAGCGCCGGGTGATGTCATTGATGCGCGCCTGAAAGCGGCGTTCCTGCTCCGCGTTACTTACGGAGAACCAGTACTTAATCAGGATAATGCCGGAGCGTATGAGCATATTTTCAAATTCCGGCACAGTGCGGAAAAATTCATTCACCTCTTCTTCGGTGCAAAAGCCCATCACGCGTTCCACACCAGCGCGGTTGTACCAGCTGCGGTCGAAGAGCACCATTTCTCCGGCAGCCGGCAAATGCTGCACATAGCGTTGAAAATACCATTGGGTTTTCTCACGTTCGGTAGGCGTCGCCAAGGCAACAATACGCACGATGCGGGGGTTCAGCTTTTCGGTGATGCGTTTGATGGTCCCTCCCTTACCGGCGGCGTCCCGCCCTTCAAACAAAACGACCACCTTAAGCCCCTTTTCCTTAATCCACCCCTGCATCTTCACCAGCTCCACTTGCAGCTTTTCAAGCTCCTTTTCGTATTCTTTTGTGGAAAGCTTTACCGGCGCGCTGGAAGCCGCGGAATCTTGCCCGGGCTTGACTTCCGGGTCTTCCTTTGCTGATTTCCGGTCTTTTGCCTTTGCCTCAGATTTCCCATTATGTTTTGCCATGGCTGCCTCTCCTGATTAAGAAACGCACGTAATCACGCGGGTAAATTGATCGCAGTGTGAATATAAATCATATTATACAGTGGTTTTTCCGGCGGAATTGGAGATACGCGGGAAAAAGGCGCGGCAGTCACCAGCCTGTCGATTTTTCTCATCGGCCATCCCACGCGGAGGAACTCCGCCCACCGTATGCCACCGAAATTAAGGAAACTGAAAAACCGCCTGATCCAGCCTTCAATCGCCCTTAGCCGCCAGATTCTCACGCTTGTAATCCACAAAGCGGTACCCTACGCCTCTTTCCGTCAGGATATAGCGCGGGTTGGCGGGGTCTTTCTCAATCTTTTTGCGCAGGTAATTGACATACAAGCGGACGTAATGGGGTTCGTCCTCATATTCATATCCCCAGACCTTGGAGAGTATCTGGTCATGCGTGAGCACCCAGCCGGCATTCTTGACGAGATGGTAAAGCAAACGATACTCGGTCGGGCGCAGCTGCACCAGGGCGCCGTCCACCCATACTTCGTGGCGGTCAAAGTCAATCTGCAGCCGGTCGTCCACGGATATCTTGCCGGTGTCGGTCTGGTCCGAAAAGCTTCCGCGGCGCAGCACCGCCCGAATCCGGCTGGTCAGTTCCCGTGGGCTGAAGGGTTTGGTCACATAATCATCCGCCCCCAATTCCAACCCGCGCACTTTGTCATTCTCTTCGCCTTTGGCGGTCAGCATAATCACAGGCGTGGTTCCCACCTCGCGTATCATGCGCAGCACCTGAAAACCGTCCATGTCCGGCATCATCACATCCAGCAACACCAAATCCGGCAGCACCGCGCGCAGCCTGTCCATCGCCTGGGTTCCGTTATTTGCCTCAAAAACCTCAAAGCCGTCGTGTTCAAGGTTCAGCCGAATCAACTTAACCAGACCTTTTTCATCATCAACAACCAGAATCCGATTCTTTTTTGCAGACGCATCCATTTCTTCCACTCTCCGTCAGGAAATATTCGCAATAATCACGCTGATGTTATCCGTGCCACCGGCTCGATTCGCCGCGTCAATCAGGTTTTTCGCGCTCAAAGGCGCAGGCTGCCCTTTTTCCAGTGTCTTAAGGAGTGTCTCCTCGGGCACCAACCCCCACAGCCCATCCGAACATAGCAGCAGCGCGCAGGGCAGGTCCAATTCCCGCTGTCCCAGGTCAACCCTGAAAGCATCGCCCTGCCCCAAAGCCCGAAAGAGTTGGTTGCGCAGCGGGTTTTTTTCTGCTTCTTCCGCGGATATCTGCCCAAGTTCCACCAGGCGCCGCACGACGGTATGGTCCGTGGTCAGGGTTTCCAGACCTTTGCGCGAAGAATAGAGGTAGATACGGCTGTCGCCAACGTGCGCCCAAAACAGCTGGCGGTTCAACACGAGTGCCGCGCTGAGGGTGGTGCCCCCGCCCGGCGCGCTGCCCAGGACGGCTTCCTGGGCGGATTCCGCCGCCCGATTCAACACGTCCTGAACCTCCTGCGCGGCAGGCAGGCTTCCATTCATCCGCAGCGGCTCAAAAAGCTGCCGTTCCAGGACTCCGACCGCCGCGCCAACCGCCGCGCTGCTGGCCACCTCACCGTTTTCGTGCCCGCCCATGCCGTCGGCAACAATGAACAGCCCATAAGATGTCTGCAGCGCGGGGTTCAGGCTGCGGGCGTTCATCGCAAAAACCGTATCCTCATTTTGTTTGCGAACCTTGCCAAGCGATACTTCCGCGTGGCATTGGATATTAGCTAATTGGGACGCAAGCCCGTCCTTTGTTTCTGTCGGGCTCGACCGTGGTTTATCTTTTACCTGCTTCCTGCGCGAAAAAACAGCCACTCTATTTGCTCCTATCCCTCAGCGCTGCTTCCCTCAAGGTGTGGGGGTGGCAGTCTCCACCAAGTTTAAATATGATTCAGCCGACCAGCCGGTGCGCTTGGCATCGTAAGATGCTTTCAATTGCCACCAGACATACCCATCTTTTTCCACCGGGCCGCCGATGACCAGGAATACTTCCTCATCCATTGCCATGAAATGAATTTCCGCGTCGGTGCCGGGTTCGGCGCGCATGCGCAGCCCCGCGCCAGACGTGCCGGTCACCTTTACATAAGCGCCCACGCCGATGGTGCCGGGCGGGAGCAGCGGCGCTGCCGTTTGGGTTGCCTCCGCGGAGGCGGGGCTTGGCAGCGGCGTGGGAGTGTGGGTCGGCGCCGGAATCAGCGTCAGGACGGCAGTAGCGACCGGCTCGTTGATAACGGGTTTCGGGCGGGTCAGGCGGAAGAGGAGAAAAATTATTCCCAGAATCGCGGCCGCGAAGAAAATTGCCGCGATAATGGTCAGTGGATGTATCGCTGAGCGTGAAGGCTTTGTTTCCATTGCTTCCTCACTTCTTTGAACAACCCGGCGCGTTCCTCATTTCTTACGTTTTTCCCGCGCCTTCAAAAATTGATCCACCGCGTAAAAAGTCTCGCCTGGTCGGTCAAAATGCGGCATTCCGCGCGATTGGTGGATGCGCCTCACCGACCAGTTGGGGTGCGCCCGGATTGTCGCGCCCAACATGTCATAACTCTTACGCGGTTCGGCGTCGTAAATAACCAACACCGGCTGCGTCAGGGTATCATAAACTTTTTCCCGCACGCCCCGCACCGCCAGCCTGCCGCAGGCGTAAACAAGCGGCGCGAAATGCGCTCCGTTTTGGTGCGCGCTGGCATAAGCAATGCTCACCAATTCTTCCGGCACGTCAGCGGTGAAGCGTTTCCGGTAAAACTGGCTCAGACGCGGACGGCTGCTCAGGATGTCGAACAAGGCTACGCTCCACAGCGGAACAGCCATCAGCGCGTAAAGATTATCCGGGAGGTTAACCCGGGCAAAGCTGTCTAACAACCTGCCCATCTGGGGCATTTCGAAGCCGGAAGGGTTAATCAGCACCAAGGAGCGCACCCATTCGGGGTTGGACTGTGCCGCCAGGGCCGCGTATTCCGCGGATTGACCGAGCGTGATAATATCCGCTGCCTCACCAAGGTAATCCCGAATGAATTCCACCAGCGCGGCCTGGTACATGCTCGGGCGATAGGGGCGGTCGCTGCGTTCGGAGCCGCCAAACCCCGGCAGTTCGAGCGCGTAAACCGGCCGCTGCGACCTGAACGCATAAAAAATCGGTGCGATGTCATGCGCGCCGGCAGCCATATGAATGCCGTGCAAAATAACAAGCGGGCGCCCACTGCCGCGCTTGTTCGTGTAGAAATGAAGCCTTCCCGCGGTCGCCCCCTCAAAGCTGTCTTGTTCTGCCTCCAAGACACCCTTGACACAGGCGTTATGGTCAATATACTTCCGGCTGTAAAGAATCCAGGCTGCTGACGTCAGCAGTCCGGCTGTCAGTAAACCGGAAAGCCCCCCATGCAGCAGTCGGCGTTTCTTTTTCGCTTTGTCAGTCATTTCTCTCTCTCCAGGTCAGTTATCCAGCTCTTGACTTCATTATAAATGACTTTATGGGACAACCAAAATTAATAGATAAGGTGCCCGCCCGAATCGCCCGCTGATTCTGGTAGAATCACAAGGATGAAAATAAAAAAACGCCGCACACAAGCCGATCCACTGCGTTGGTTGATTGGTGGTTTTGGTCTCTTTTTCCTGCTTTTTAGCCTGTTTATCCTGCTCAAAGATTATCGCGGGTACAAAGAATCTTCCCGCTTGTATCCTGCCGGCTTAAGCGTTGGTCAAATCCCGATTGGGGGTCTGACGCGCGCAGAAGCGGAAACGCGCCTCACGGAAGCCTTTTCGATGCCGGTGGAGCTGCGGTACAGCGGCGCGCGCATGCAATTCCCGCCTGCCGAGCTTGGATTTTCGCTTAACGTGCCCGCGGCGCTGGATCAGGTTGACAAATACATCCCCCGCGGCGGCTGGTGGCGGCATTTGTGGGGGCAAAGCGCGCCCGCGTACGACAAGGATTTTCCGCTTCAGGCGAGCCTGGACTCTGCCAGAGCGCGCGCTTTTCTGACTGAAACCGTGGTCCCGCGTTACGACCAAGCCGCCAGCGCGCCTTTGCCTATCCTCTACACCACGAACTACACCCTCGGGCAGCCCGGCCGTCAACTTGACCTTGCTGGAGCGCTGGACGCTCTCGAGCCGGCGCTCTGGTCGCCCTCTCAACGCGCGCTGGATCTTCCCATCCTGGAGACGCCGGCGCCCGGTCTGAACCCCGCCAACCTGGAAGTATTCCTGCGCCAGACAATCTTGTTAAACGGGTTCACCGGGTTGGTGGAAGTCTTTATGCGGCCCCTCAATGGAGGCGAAACGCTGCACTTTGCCTGCCGCGACAACCAAACCGTCCTACCGGATGTTGCCTACTCCGCGGCCAGCACCATAAAAATCCCGATTATGACCTCGGTCTTGAAGCGGCTGGGAGAACCCACCCCAGATATCGCGCGCTATTGGATGGAGCGGATGATTATCCATTCCGAAAACCCACCCAGCGACTCATTGATGAGCACCTACCTGGATGAAAACCTCGGCCCGCTGATTGTGACCGAAGATATGCGCTCCCTTGGCTATCAGAACACTTTCATAGCTCAATATTTCTACTCCGGCGCGCCGCCTCTGCAGCGCTTCAGCACGCCCGCCAACTCCCGCACGGACGTCTATCTCGACCCAGATGACACCAACCAAACCGTTCCTTCCGAAATTGGCGACCTGCTCACCCGTATCTACACCTGCGCGCATTCCGCAGACGCAGCGCTGTTTGAGGGGCAGGTGAGCCAAAACGAATGTCAGCTGATGCTGGATTTGCTCGGTCAGAACAAAATCGGCGCGCTGATTGAAGCCGGCCTCCCACCGGGCGCGTCCGTCGCGCATAAGCACGGCTGGACCTCCGACCTGGACGGCTTGCTGCACACGCTGAGCGATGCCGGTATCGTTTCCACGCCAGGCGGAGACTATGTGCTTATCATTTTCATTAACTCCAGCAAGCAATTAATTTTTGATGAAGGCAACTGGCTTTTTGCGCGCCTTTCACAAGTCATTTATAATGCCTTTAATCTGCAGCAGCAGGCCGCCTGGCTGCCCGGGAATTAAACCCTGGCTTTGCCTGCGCCGCGTAGGAAACATTAATGAGAATCATCCTGACCCACGAGCAAGCCGACCTGGACGCGTTAGCTTCCCTGTTGGGCGCCCATCTTTTGGACCCGGAAGCCTTTGCCGTGCTGCCCCGCCAGATAAACCGCAACGGTCAGGCTTACCTGCATAAATACAAGCAGGAGCTGGGCTTCACTTCTGTCAATGAACTCCCAAACGAGGCAATTACCCGCGTACAATTGGTAGACACGCAGTCGCTGATTACACTTAAGGGGATGTCGGAAAAGACGGAGGTGGTCGTGATTGACCACCACCCGCGCAAAACGCATACAGACCCGGCCTGGTCGGTAGAGCTGTACGATACTGGCGCTTGCACCACCATCCTGGTTGAAAAAATCATAGAAGCGGGGCTTCAGATTTCCACCAGCCAGGCAACCCTGCTCCTGCTCGGAATTTATGAAGACACCGGTTCACTCAGCTACCCAATGACCTGCTCTCGCGACATGCTGGCAGCCGCTTTCTTGCTGGACCACGGCGCGGACCTAAGTGTCGCCTCGCAATACATGAACCCGCCGCTCTCCAACGCGCAAATGCTGCTCTACGACCGGCTGATGAAAGACATCACCACCCACACAATACACGACTTCACCATCCTGGTGGCGAAAGCCAACGCGCTGGATATCCAGGATGAAATCTCAACCGTCGCGCATCACATGCGCGAATTCCTCAATCCGGATGGTTTGGTTTTGCTCGTCTCCACCCGGCAAGGAATTCGCCTGGTGGCGCGTTCTACCACAGATGAAATTGACATGGGGCAGTTGGCGCACCATTTTGGCGGCGGCGGGCACAAGCGCGCAGCCTCAGCCCTCATCCGCTCGGAAAGCCGGCCGACGTTGAATGAGGTGCCGGTGTTATGGAAAAAAACCTACCAGCATGTGGTGGAGATACTGCCCGAAATCGTGCACCCATCCCTGAGAGTGCAGCAAATTATGTCGCGCAAACCACTTTTGGTCTCCCCGGATACGACCGTGGAAACTGTTGCCGACCTGATGAAACGCTACGGTTTTGAGGGCTATCCGGTGATTGACGACGGCAAAGTAGTCGGTTTACTCACCCGCCGCAGCGTCGACCGCGCGCTGAGCCACCACATGAAAGCAAACGCGGGCATCCTGATGGACGCGGGGACTGTTTACGTTACGCCGGACGACACGCTGAATTACCTCCAGGAAGTTATGGCATCCAGCGGATGGGGACAGGTGCCGGTATTGGACCCCAATAGCGGTGATATTGTCGGGATTGTGACCCGCACGGACCTGATTAACACGCACGCCGAAAAGAACAACATTCCCACGCAGGAAGAAATGGTCCGGCGCTTGCACAACGCCATACCCTACCCGCGGCAGATACTGCTGAAGGAAATCGCGCGGCTGGCAAGCCAGTTGAACATGCAAGCCTATATCGTTGGCGGTTTTGTGCGCGATTTGCTTCTCAAACAGCCCAGCCAGGATTTTGATATTGTCCTGGAAGGCGACGCGGGTGTTTTTGTATCCAAACTGGTTGAACGCTTTGGCGGCAGAGCGGTCACCCACCAACGCTTTGGAACGGCAAAATGGCTGATTGGCGCCGAGAGGGAAGCCCTGGCGCGAATTCTCATGCCCGACCAACCCTTAGACTTTCAGGCGCTGCCCCAACACCTGGATTTGATAACCGCGCGCACCGAGTTTTACGAGCGCCCGGCTGCCCTGCCAACCGTCGAACGCAGCGGGATAAAGATGGACCTGCACCGCCGCGATTTCACCATCAACACCATGGCCCTCCGCCTGGATGCGCCCTATTATGGCAAGCTCTACGACTTTTGGGGCGGCTACCACGATTTGCAAAATCACATTATCCGGGTGCTGCACGCGCTTTCCTTCGTGGATGATGCCACGCGCATCCTGCGCGCGGTGCGATTTGTAGCGCGCTTCGATTTCAAAATGGAACCCCGCACTCTCAGCCTGCTCAGCGCCAGCCTTTCCCTGCTGAATGAAATTTCCGGACCTCGTTTGCGGCATGAAATGGATTTAATCCTGCTGGAGCATAACGTGCGCGGGGTTTTTACAGCCATGGACCACCTGAGTATTCTTGAAACGATAGACCCGAACCTGTGCCTGAGCCCCTCCATCGAAACCCGGATCGCGTATCTGAATCATCCGGCAGCCCGCGCGGAATGGAAAACGGAGACACGTGAAAGCCAATTAAACCTGCGCCAGGTGTTGGGCTACTGCTATTGGCTGGAAGACCTCGAACCCGAACAGCTCGAGCAGCTCAGCGCCCGCCTGCGGATACCAGCCCGAGTGGTGAACGCCATTGGTGATACCGGGAAGCTGCGCGGCATGCTGCCCGAGCTCTTGGAAATGAAGCCCAGTCAGGTTGTGAACGCGTTGAAGGACGTGTCTCCCATCGCGCTGACCGCTGTCTATCAAAGCACGGAAGATCCAATCCAGCGCGAACCGCTGCGCTTGTATATGACGCGTTACCTGCAGCAAAAACCTATCCTGACCGGCGCAGACCTGCGCGCGCGCGGTTTGGCTCCTTCGCCGGAATTCCGCCGAATCCTGAACGCGCTCAAGGAAGCCTGGCTTGACGGGATCATCACCACGGCGGAAGAAGAAAACGCGCTGCTCGAACAGCTCCTCAACCCGTGATGAAACCTCAACCGGCGGTGCTGAACGTTTATCGGCTTGCGGGCGGTGAAGAAATCCACATCCGCCCCATCCAAAAAGCGGACCTGCCCGCTCTTGAATGGGAAGGCGAATACCGCCACTTCAGAAGGCTCTATGCCGAGCACTACGAGTCCTTTCGAGCCGGGAGCACCCTGATTTACATCGCCGAAAGCCAAGCCGGCGCGATAGTCGGTCAGGTGTTCATCCTGCTTTATTCGCGCAACAGCGAGGTTGCCGATGGGATGCATCGGGCGTATTTGTTTTCCTTCCGGATTAAACCAGCCTATCGAAACCAGGGCCTGGGCAGTTACATGCTCGCGTTCGTGGAGGAACAGCTTCTGCGGCGCGGTTATTCTATCGTGCGTCTGAACGTCGCCCAGGATAACCCGAAGGCGCGCGCTTTGTACGAACGCCGCGGCTATGAGGTTATCGGCTACAGCCCCGGCATCTGGCAGTATCAGGATGATGAGGGCGCCTGGCAGACAATGCGCGAACCTGCCTGGAAAATGTTGAAACGCTTGCGGTAAACAAGCGGCTTGGTTTGCGGCCTGTAATCCCCCTTCTAAATCTGTTCCGATTCAGTTCGTTGGTTTGAAGTTTGCTCTCCAGCGCGGCATCTGTTTTTCCAATTTCCCGCAGCCGCCCACAGAAAACGATACAGAATGGCTGCCAAGGCGCCAGTCTGTATCGTCGATTAGTTCGTACGCCTGGTTCTAAGCGGGCTGGTCTTCCCCGCCCGGCTGGGCTGCTTCTTCAGCGGTCTGCTCGCCAGCCTCCACCGCTTCAGCTTCAGCAGGCGCCGCGGGGTGCTTATTCTCTTCAATCCAACGCTGCATCAGCGCGTGCAGTTCCGCGTAATCGGCGTCAGGCAAAAGATTGGGAATGGCAAACAACCGGCGCCCGCGCGTGGTCGAAACATAGGTGCCGTTTTTTACATCCTCAATTTCGGTGATATCGCGCTTGGAAACTTTCAACTCCGGAAACTTAGGCAGATGTACCAGCAGTCCATCCTCGTCAACCTGGAAGGAGTAGTCCTCCCAAAGTTGGTCGCGTTGTTTGAAGGCCCGCCAGCCGGAATAAACAAACAAGGCCGCGATCAGGGGCAGCATCCAAATCAGGGACTTCATACTGGCGCGGTTCCAATTGATACCGATAGAAAGCGCGGACATCAGGAGGAAAGTGATGCCATAAACCAGCATAATGGTCTTCTTTTGGGCAGGCAGTTTAGCAGGGTCAAGGCGGTAAGTTTTCATCATGTCTCCTAGTTAGTTTTCCATTTCAATTATAACCTTAAAGCAGAGAGAAGCGTCGTAATCTGACACTGTTTGTTACTGCCCGCCTCTGCTCTTCCTGTCCGCCGAATTCCAACAAAAAGGGCGGCGCGCGCTTACCGGGGAGCAAGACAGACTCAAAGCAGAGGTCTTTCAATAGAGGCAATGGAGAAAGGACAAGAGCATACCAATATCCTCAACCTTTATAAGGGAACAAGACCCGCTTTGGCTCCGTCCATGTTTCTCCTTGCCTGTGGTAATAAAATCCATTCTCAAAAATAAGTAAGAATTGTGTTGAAAGTGCGCGTTTTCCCGTTATAATAAAATTAATCTAAAATATCAACACACACCACTGCTTAGTCAAACGCTGCGGCCCGCTCGGCTTTGCGCAGCCCGTCCGTTAAACTCATAGTTTCATAACTTTTCAACCGGTACTCCCCAGAGAAAACAAAAAGATTTGTTTTCTTCAGATAAACATAAAGACCATCAGGAAAAATATAGGAGAGAACATGTTGAAACGACTGATCCTTACTACCATTGTCTGTCTTGGAATGCTGGCTTTGCCCATCAGCGGATTTCAGCAAGTCCAGGGCGTGTCGGCGGAAGAATATTCCGCGCCCACTCTGAATTCGGGCTCTTCGCCAACCATCGGGGAACTCGAACATGATTTCGTGCCCGCGGAAACCGGCGGACTCGCAACAGACGATTACATTCAAGATATCGAGACGCCCCCCGCACCCGTTGGTCCCGCGCTGCTGCCTTCACCCATCGAATACACACTTACCGACAGGGATCAACAAGGCAGCATTCAAGCCTGCGACGATATCCTGTGGGATAACGGCCCCCTGATAACCCACCCTGGCGGTGGATATAACGGCAGTGACGTGAGCGTATTGCAGACCGACCTGGGGTTAGATACCTATGGGTTTAGTGCAAGTCGCAATAATGATATATGGCTCGCGGATGACTTTGTGATAGGTGGTCCTGAGGATTGGCAATTAACCTCCATTACCTTTTACCTGTATCAAACCGGCACCTATACCTATCCGCCGGCATCCACCATCACCGCGCTTTACCTCCGGATTTTCGATGCCGCGCCAGGCGACCCAGACAGAAACCTGGTGTTTGGCGACGGGGTCACCAATTACATGACCTCCACCGCATGGACTGGCGCCTATCGAACGCTGGATTCCAGCATGACTGATTCCAGCCGCCCGATAATGTCCGTGACCGCAGCGGTAGCGCTCACCCTTTCCCCGGGTTACTACTGGCTGGAGTGGTCTGCCCGCGGTTCGCTTTCTTCTGGCCCCTGGGCGCCGCCCATTACCATTCTGGGGCAGACGACCACCGGCAATGCCATGCAATCCACGGATAACGGCGTCACGTGGTACGCGGCTGAAGATGGTGGTACTGACACACCTCAGGACTTCAAATTCATGCTGCAAGGTTGTGGGGAAATTGTCTATCACCAGTATTTACCCTTGCTGCTGAAATAAGCGCTCAATTTCTCAATTGTTCCGAGAGCGGCGCGCGCCGCCCTTTCCGATTCCCTTGTCATTCCAGGCGCGCAAACCTGCCGTTGTTTGCGATAAACCAGGCGCGATGGACACGACCTAATCAGCCAGAACAAACATACGCGCGATAAGCGTGTTGGGTTCGGGCGTGTTTTTCGGGAGGAAAACCCAGCCGTTCACTTTGTCAGAGGATTGCGCCCGAATCTATCGCCTTTTTATAGGGTTTCGCGAAAGATACCCCCAAAAACCGGCTGAACCGCTGTGTTTTATTTTGCAGGCCGGTAAATTTTTGATATAATGAAAACTTGGCGTGCTTATCGTCAGCAATTATTCTACTTCGCGCGGTGCCGCCGCGCCGCGCAACAAATAAGGAAGGTCATATCAATGAAAGAATTCTCGACAGCTTCTGTACGCAATATCGTCCTTGCGTCGCACAGCAACTCCGGCAAAACCATGCTCACCGAAGCGTTCCTGCACTTCACCGGCGCCACCACGCGCCTCGGAAAAATTGAAGACGGAACCACAGTTTCGGACTTTGAGGATGAAGAACACCGCCGCGGCATCTCCCTGTTTACCTCGGTTATTCCGGTCATCTATAAAGATTTGAAACTGAACCTGTTAGACACTCCCGGATATTCGGACTTCGTCGGAGAAGTTGTCTCCGCGATGCGCGTGGCAGACAGCGTCCTGGTCCTGGTCGATTCGGTTGGCGGGATGGAAGTTGGCACCGAAACCGCGATGAACTATGCCGCGAAGTTGAACCTGCCCATGTTCATGGTCATTAATAAGATGGACCGCGAAAACGCCAGCTTTCAAAAAGCGCTCGCTTCCGTCCAGGAACAAACCGAATACCGCCTGATTCCCATGCAGCTCCCCTGGGGTGAGAAAGCGGGTTTTAAGGGCGTGATAGACCTGATTAGCATGAAAGCGTATCAGGGCGATGGCAAAACAGCGGTGGAAATCCCGGCAGAATACCAGGAAGAAGCCGAAGAAGCCCGCCTCAAACTGATTGAGGCTGCCGCCGAAGGCGAAGATTCGCTGCTCGAGAAGTACTTTGAAAATGGTGACCTGACCGCTGAAGAAGCGCTGCAAGGTTTGCACAAGGCTGTTCAAATCAGCAACATAATCCCTGTGATGGTGGCTGCTGGCGGGCACATGATCGGCATTGCGCCCATGCTGGACGCATTGAGCAAGCTCGCTCCCTCTCCCGCCGAACACGCCGAGGTTGTCGCCAAGTCCCCCAAGGGCGAGGTGACTCTGACCCCTTCCGATTCCGGTCCGCTCGCCGCGTACGTCTGGAAAACCACCGCGGATCCTTTCGTGGGAAAGCAAACCTTCTTCCGCGTCTTCTCCGGCGTAATGAGCTCGGATACCCGCGTCTGGAACGCCAACAAAGGCGAAGAAGAGCGCCTGGCTGGGATGCAGGTACCTTTCGGCAAAGAAAACCTCCCCGTCTCTGTAATCCACAGCGGCGATATTGGCACGGTCGCCAAACTGAACCTGACCACCACCGGAGACACGCTCACCACAAAAGAACAGAATCTGACCCTGCCGGCGCCAGAATACCCCAGCCCGCTCTACCGCGTCGCTGTCAGCCCCAAAACCCAATCCGACGCCGCCAAGATGAGCACAACCCTCGCCCGCTTATGCGAGGAAGACCTGACCCTCACCTGGCATATGGAACCGGCCACCCGTCAGACGCTTCTGTTCGGGATGGGCGACCAGCACATCGACGTTGCGGTTCGCCGCGCTGAACAGAAATTCCAGATGAATATGAATTTGCTGGAGCCCAAGGTACCCTACGAAGAACACATTACCAAAGAAGCCAGCGCGATGTACCGTCATAAGAAACAAACCGGAGGCTCCGGTCAGTTTGGAGAGGTGCATCTGAAAGTATTCCCCCTTAAGGATGAAGACTTCAGTTTCAGTAATGACGTTTTCGGCGGGGCAATCTCAAGCAGCTATATGGCTCCAATTGAAAAAGGCATCCGTGCCGTGATGAAAGACGGCGTTGTCGCGGGTTATCCGGTGCATAACGTTGGTGTTTCCGTCTACGATGGCAAAGAACACCCGGTCGACTCGAAGCCGATTGCCTTTGAAATTGCCGGTCGCGAAGCTTTCAAGCTGGCATTCAAAGACGCGAATCCGGTGCTTTATGAACCGATCATGAAAGTGACTGTGGTCGTCCCGGAAGCGAACATGGGCGACGTTTTGGGCGATATGAATACCCGCCGCGCGCGCGTGCAGGGTATGGATACCGAAAAAGGCCGCTCCGTCGTGACCGCTACGGTGCCTCTTGCCGAAATGCTGCGCTACACCACCACGCTGCGCTCCATGACCGGCGGACGCGGGCATTTTGGTATGGAATTTGACCACTACGACCTGGTTCCCACTCATCTGGCACAGGAAATCATTGACGCCCGCCAGAAGGAACTTAAAGAAGAGGAATAACCCCTTCGCGTTGGAAGAACAGGCGGCTGCCAGGTTTGGCAGCCGCTTTTTTTCGCCCGAGTGAACGCTACTTACCCGGAACGCACGCGGATAGCCCAGCCGCGAGGTGCGGCGTTGCGGCGGGTTCGCCCGTCAGGGCGGCTGCTTGCGTGTGTTCGCGGCTGGAGCAACCTCCCTCAATGATCCGCCATGGCGAGCCCCCGGCGCAGGAATAGCGTTATCCTTAGGACTCCGGAAGGGGGCGCGGCAATCCGCTTTTTTAATTACCAGGGAGGTCGCCGCGTGTCATTCGGCATGACGAAAGTTCAGGCTCGCGATGAAAAAAAGGCCAAACCGCGGCGTCTCATGCTCGCTCAGGATGAGGATGCGCCGCCGCCAAGCTGCTTCAACAGCGCGTCAGCCACCTCGCCGCAGTCGGCCCGCACCCGTTCGTCCGCCGCGGAAAATATCGGGGCGTTCTCATCCTTATTCACCGCGATGATATACGTGCTCTCCGCCAGCCCAGCCATATGCTGCGCTGACCCGGAAATTCCAAACGCGAGGTAGAGCTTCGGGGCAATCGTGATACCCGTCTGCCCGACCTGCCGCGCGTATTCCAGCCAGCCCAAATCCACCACCGCGCGCGTAGCCGCCAGCCCGGCCCCCAGCGCACCTGCCAGCCGGCGGTAAAGCTCCACCTGGCGCGCGCCGCCAATTCCGCGGCCAACGCCCACCACAATTTCAGCGCTTTCCAGCCCGGCACCATCCCGCGCGTCCGTCCGAACCGAGATAATCTCCAACCCGTGCATCCCGCGCAAATCCATTGGCGCGGACCGCACGCTGCCCCGCCGCGTGTAATCTGCCTGCAGAGCCCGCATCACTTTCGGGCGCACGCTGGCCATTTGCGGACGCCGTGTGCGGCAGAGGATAGTGGCGAGCAAGTTGCCCCCAAAAGCCGGCCTGGTTTGCAGCAGTAAACCGTTTTGCGGGTCGATATCCAGCCGGGTGCAGTCCGCGGTCAGCCCGGTATCCAACGCGGAAGCTGTCCGCGGAGCGATGGAGCGCCCGAATCCGGTCGCGCCGAACAAGAAAATCTCCGGTTTATACGCTTCCGCCAGCCGCGCCAACACCTGCGGATAAAGCAGCTCATCTCGCCAGGTCAGGCGTTCATCCGTCACAGTCAACACCTCATCCGCGCCGTGGGCGATGAGGCTCTGGAATTGTTCCGGGGCAGGCGGACCCAGCCACACCGCGCTGATTTTGGCAGGCTTCTTGCGCGCCAAAGCCCGCGCTTCGCCCAGCAGCTCCAATGCCACGGGCAGAGCCTTGCCCTCGCTTTGTTCCGCAAAGACCCATATGCCGCTGCTTTCTGCCGCCTCGTCTGTCGCAGGTTCCGTCCTCAGCAAGATCGCGTCAAAACGGCAAACCTGCACACAAGCCGCGCAATACACGCAGGCATCCGAGATACGCGCTTTCTTCCCGTCCATACTAATCGCGCCGTAGGGGCAGGCTGGCACGCATTTGCGGCAGCCGGTGCACTTATCCACCAGCACGCGAATCTCAGCCACGGTTCGCCTCGCTTGTGGGTCTCTGCCAGCCTTTTTGCAGGAGCGTACCCAAAATGGAGGCGGCAGCTTCCTCCGGCGTGCCGCTGACCGCTTTGCCAGCTTTCCGGCGTTCAGCCGCAGCCGTGAAAACGACCTGGGTTGCCGAGCCATCCAATCCAATTCGTGTCGGGTCAATATTCAGGTCATCCGCGCCCCAGGTTTCAACCTCCGCGCCGCGCGCCCGCAAATAGCCCTTCAGGCTCAGGAAGCGCGGGGTGTTAATTTCCTTGACCACCGTGATCAGGGCGGGCAGCTGCAGCCTGATCTCCAGGTGCGCCTCGTCCGCCCATTTTTCGCACAAGAGTTCGCCAGCGCTTAGCAATCGGGCGCGGCTGACCGCGCTCAGATGGGGAATGCCCAGCTTCTGTGCCAACGAGGGCCCCACCTGAGCGGTATCTCCGTCCACAGCCTGCCTGCCGCACAAAATCAGGTCACAACCTCCCAGGTTACGCACGGCGGCTGCCAGGGTATAAGCGGTTGCCAGCGTGTCCGCGCCAGCAAAGCGTTTGTCGCTCAGCAGCACCGCCCGATCGGCGCCCAACCCAAGCGCTTGCCTTAGTATTCCCTCCGCGCTGGGGATGCCCATGCTGAGCACCGTAACCCGTCCGCCCGCCTTTTCCCTGAGGCGCAGCGCTTCTTCAACCGCGTAGGCGTCGAACGGGTTTAGCATCAGGTCAATGCCTTCGCGCACAATCGTGTTTGTGACCGGGTTCAGGCGCACTCGCGTGCTGGCTGGCACCTGCTTGACGCACACCACAATCTCCATGCTCAACCGCTCCCATCCAACGCGAACATATTCCCCGGATTCAACATCCCCAGCGGGTCGAAGCAGCCCTTGAGCGCGCGCATTTCTGCCACGGCTTGCTCCCCATACATCGCCAGCAGTTGGGCTGTTTTCAGTTTTCCAATGCCGTGTTCCGCCGAAACGGTTCCGCCCGCGGCAATGATCTGGCGCGCCCAATCCAAAAAAAGCGCTTTTCCTTCCGCGTACTCCCGCGCGCTGCGGGGAAGGATGTTGACGTGCAGGTGGTTATCGCCGATATGACCGAATTTGAGCCCTTCCAGCCCCAACTGGCGGATAGACCCGCTGTAGAGATTGAGCACCCATTCCAGCTTCTCATCAGGCACGGCCATATCCGTGCCCAGCTTGGTCAGGCTTGGGTTCTCACGTTTTCGTTCGGCGATGATGCGGTTGATGCTTTCGGGCACCGCGTGCCGGAAGCCAATCAGCTTGTCCAGGTCTTGCGGGGTAAGAGCCAGCCAGGTGTCAGCCAAATCCGCGCCGGCTGCTTGCAGCAAGTCCGCGACCGCTTCCACGTCAGCGTCCATGCGCGCCGGGTCAGCATGGTGAAACTCCGCGTAAACCGCCTCCACGGCAGGCAGCCAGGGCAGGCTCTGATGGGAATGCAGTTCTGACTGCTCGCGCCGCATCATTTCAAGGCACGCGCGGTCAAAATACTCTATGGCGGCAGGCTTGCGCTCCGCCCGCAGTTTCTGCAGCTCCCGCACGCAGCGCAGGGCTGACGGCGTGTCATCGAAAAATACCAGAACGCCCCAACTGCAAGCCGGAACCGGCGCGAGCGCGATGGTGATTTCCGTGACGACCCCCAACGTGCCCTCCGCGCCGATAAACAGATCCAGCAAGTCCATATCCGGTTGAATATAGTATCCCGAAGCGTTCTTAACGCGCGGCATCCGATAGGTGGGCAGCTTACCCTCCACCAGGCTGCCATCTTCCAGGCGCAGTTGAAAGCAGCCGTTCCGCGCGTGCTGCCCGCCGCGCCGCAGCAGCAGGGCGCGCCCATCCGCCAGCAACGCCCGCACGCCCAACACATGCGCGCGCATCGGTCCATAAAGGTAGGTTTTCGCGCCGGAAGCATTGGTAGAGACCATCCCCCCAATGGACGCGGAGGTCTCGGTGATATCCGCGGGGAAATACCAGCGGCCTCCTGCGCAGAAACGTCGGTAAACGCTTTGGGATTCCGCGCTCCAGCCCGCGGTGTCAAAATCTCTCTCCGCCAAAGCTTTCTGCGCCTGGCTGAAGAGCATGCCGGGCTGAACGGTCAGCGTATAGCGCTGGTTTGGCTCATCCCACCCCATCCCCAGGGCGCGGTTGCAGCGGCTCAGATTGATAATCTGCCCGCCAGAGGGGACCGCACCGCCCGTGATGCCGGTGCGCGCGCCCTGGATGGTGACAGGCGCGCCGGTTTGACGGCAGAAGCGCAAAGCTTCCCGGATTTCCGCTTCGTTTTGCGGGAAGAAAATCCCCTCGGCGCAGCCAGTTGAACTGGATTCGTCTGAAAGGAAGGGTTGAATTGCATCCGGATTTGAATTAGGTTCTGGGCGCATCGCTGCTAATTGTAAGCGAAAAGCCGCGTGGTTACTTGTCCCAGCCGGAGTGTAAGAAAGCCTGGGGCAGCCCCCCAAGCGTGTCTTCCGGGGTTAGCGCGCGTTCGCTCAGCTCCAAAGCGCGCAAATCGGCTGAGAGCCCATGCAAGAACACCGCGGAAAGCACCGCGCTCCGGAGGGGCAGTTTCTGCGCCAGGAAAGACGCCAGCAGTCCTGAAAGCACATCCCCCGAGCCAGCTTTTGCCATACCGGCGTTCCCACTGCTGTTGATCCAAATATCAGCCGCCTCAGCGCTCCCAGGGAAGGCGATCACGGTGCCAGCCCCCTTGAGCACCGTCACGCTGCCGGTCAAACGCGCCAGCGCGTCCGCGCTGGCGATGCGGTCCCGGAAAACGTCCCGGGCAAATTCCGGGCAGAGGCGGATGAACTCGCCCGGGTGCGGGGTGAGCACGGCTGGTTCCATGCCCCGCTTCCCCCGCGCGCGTAAAGCTTCGCGTCCCCGTTCCAGGTTCGCCGGCGCTGCAAGCAGGTTCAGCGCGTCCGCGTCCAAAACCAATCTCGGTGCGCGGGCTGCGGCTTCCAACACCAGGGCAAGGTCTGCCGTCTTGCCAAGCCCGGGCCCAACCAGCGCGGCGCTGCAGTTTTCAAGTTTCTCCCGCCAGAGGGCAAGCGCCGCGCCCTTGCCGGCCGGGATTGGCTGGCTGAGCGCCGAGGGCACTGCTGATAAGACCGCCGGGTAAATCTCAGGCGGCACGAGCAGGTCTACATAGCCGACCCCGCCCATTTCTGCCGCCCGGGTGGAGAGCACCACCGCCCCCGCCAGCCCCACGCTGCCCGCCAAAATCGCCAGCCTGCCAAAGCTGCCTTTGTGGCTGTCCGCAGCCCGAATTGGCCGCCAGGCGCGCACTTCGCTGTCGGTCACCACAGATGGCGCGCGAAAGCCGTGCTTCTCCCAAACCTGATTGATAAATTCCGCTCCCAACCCAAGGTCATTCACAGTAATCTGACCGGAAAAAGCCCGTCCCGGGTAGCTGTACACGCCGGTCTTGGGCAGAATAAAGCACAGGGTCTCATCCGCCTGAAACGCCCCTTCGCACACCGCCCCGTTATCCGCCTGAACGCCGGAAGGGATATCCGCGCTGAGCAGGTACGCGCCAAACTGCGCGCGGGAAGCGGCCAGTTTTTGGCTGAGCGTGATGAATTCCGGCCGCGGGCTGCGCTCCGCCCTAAAACCGCTTCCATACACTGCGTCCAGGAGGATGCCTGACGTGGGCAGGAAGTCAGCGAGCTCATAAGGCTTTAATCCCAACGCGAGGCAGGCGGCGCGGTTCGCCTGGGCGTCTGCCCCCCAAACGCCGGAAGAAGGCTGCTCCTCGTAAATTCGCAGGTCGGGGACCTTCCCGTGCAAACAGCGGGCCGCCGCGAAGCCGTCGCCGCCGTTATTGCCCGGGCCGCACAAAATACTGACGGACCCACCTGCGCGCTCCGCCTGCAAGCCCAAAATCCGCTCCGCCAGCGCGCGCCCGGCGCGTTCCATCAAGACGCCTGCCGAAGTGCCCCCTGAGGCGGCTTCTTCTTCAATCACGCGCTGTTCTTTTGCTCCGATGGTTTTCATATTCTTTGCTCCCATTTCTGGCTTGTCATGCCGCGTCAGTTCCTGTTTCTGGACCCCCTTGCCCTGTCGCTAAAAAAACCGATACTGATGGTAATCGCACACCGGGTAAAAGCCAACGCGTTGGTACACCGCGTTGCTGACCGGGTTCTCCGCGTCTGTGAAGAGGGTGACGAATTCCCGCCCGCTTGCCAACTCCTGCCCGCACATCCCGGCGACCAGGGCAGTAGCATAGCCCCGTCCGCGCTTCTCTGGGTCGGTATAGACGCCGCTGATGGCAACGGAACGCCGCGTGTGGCGGTTGAAAAAAGCCATCGCCGCCGGCTCCTCCCCCACGCGCCACAGGCAGGCATTTCCGTCCTGAATAAGGGTGCTGACTTCGGATATCGTCCAGGCGGACTGATTAGCCGAACCGGTTTCAGCGATCATCGCGAGAAGCCATTCAAGGATGAGAATCGCGTGTTCGGGCTGCGCTTTTGTCAATTCTCCCAAGGGCGTTTGCTGAGGTTTCAGTTCCCGCAGGGCGTACGCCCGTTGGCGCGTTTCCAGGCTCGCCGCGGCGCTCGTGTACCCCTCCCAAAAGCGGGCAAAGCAGTCGCTTGCGTCCGAAACGCCGGTGGCTCCCGGCAGCGCGATGCCGCGTTCCGCGAGCGAATTCGCGAGCAGGTCGAGAGCCGGTTCGCACAAGGGCTCAGACTGTACAATCAGGTAGTGCAGGCTTGTTCGCAGCGCTGACGCGCGCAGTTCGTCCGCACGCGAGCTGATGCTCACCATCAAAGGCTTTGGCTGCTCAGCTTGAGAGGTTTGCTGTAAGCGATAACAAAGACCCAAGGGCAGCGCATACTTCTCCTCGTTCTGCTCCAAAACGGGCATCACCAGCACGGAAAAGTCAGCCAGGAGCGCGTGATAGGTCAGCGAAAGCGGTGCCTCAGTGGTCATCAGTGTTTAAGCCTTCTGCCGGCGATCGCGAAAATCAACTCACGCCTCCCAACCGTATTTGTCAAAATCGACCCGGTCAGCGGCGTCAAAAACCACGCCTTCGTCTTCCAACAAAAACCGCTGGTCAACCGAGCTGTAACCGTGCGGGCTGATGCGCCCTTTCGCGTTGATAACCCGCTGCCAGGGGACCAAAGGGTCGCGCCCGTCCCGCAGCGCGGACAGGGCGTAGCCCACCATACGTGCCGTGCAACCGCCCACCAGGCGTGCGATTTGACCGTAGGTCGCCACTTTTCCCGCTGGGATTTGCTTGACCATCTTGTAAACACGCTGATAGAGAGGCAGTTCCTGGCTGTTTGGGAGGGTTTGACGGTTGGTTTCAGGCATTGATTCCTCGCCCCAGCAGTTAGGGCCGGGTTTATCGCGCGTTATACGGCTATCCCGGCTGCTAGAAGAACTCGTTTTAGCAGGGTTAAAAGTATTATAACGAAACAGAGCGGGTTTGGGGCTTCTGAAGTCCGGTATGAAATTGAACCGCACGCGGCGCGCGAATTTCCGGGCGCCTTCTCGCCAGAAATTCGCCAAAAGGCTTCACCGCCTGGCGCCAAAGCATAATCTCAGGTGCTCTGAAAGAAATCCCGCAGTGAATTCATCCGGCGCGGATCGCGCAGCTTGCGCAGCGCCGAGCTCTCAATCTGGCGGATGCGTTCGCGGGTAAGTCCGTATTTCTCGCTGATTTCCTCCAGGGAATGGTAAACCCCATCCAACAGCCCGAAGCGCAACTCCAATATCTCGCGTTCTTTATCGGTAAGATTCGCCAAAGATTCCTGCACGTTCTCCCGCAAACTCACCAGAATGACGGCTTCCATTGGTTCGGGCGCGTCTATGTCCTCAATATAATCGCCAAGCGTGCTGTTTTCTTCGTCCCCAACAGGGGTCTCCAGCGAAACCGGTTCTTCGCTGGATTTTAGGATTTGCTCAACCTTGATAGTGGCTTCATCCCAGCGGTGCAGCAAATCCGACGGGAGCTTCTCGCGCGAGAACATGTTTTCACGGATTTTCAGCCGGTCTTCCTCCGACAGCAAATCAGAGGCAGCCGCCAGCTCCGCGAAATTCGGTTCACGCCCAAGCTCTTGCACCAGGGAATGCTGTATCTTGATTAACTTGCTGATGGATTCCACCATGTGTACCGGGATGCGGATGGTGCGGGCATATTCCAGGATGTACCGGCTGATGGACTGCCGAATCCACCAGGTGGCATAAGTGCTGAAGCGAAACCCTCGCGCCGGGTCAAATTTTTCCACCGCGCGCAGCAAGCCCATATTTCCTTCCTGAATCAAATCTTCAAGGTTGATGCCCCGACCGGTGTATCGTTTCGCCACGCTCACCACAAGACGCAAATTGTATTCCACCAAATCGCGCCGGGCCAGTCGGGCAATTTCGTGCACCTGATTGACACTGTTTTTCTGGTCTTCCAACGCAGGTTGTTTATCCGCCAGGTCTGTCCAGGCGGGCAAACGTTTGTTTTCGGCTGTGCTTTTCGCGACCTTCTCTAAAAAACCCACCGGAAGCAGATAAACCGCTGTCAGAAAGGATGACAAAAAATTCGCCAACGCCTGCCAATCCGGGTCTTGCTTCCAGCGTTCATCGCGCAGGTATTTGTGCGTGAAAGAAGGCAAAGCGTTCTGATACTCTCTGCGCAGCGCCTGAGCTTCACCCATGACCGAAGCCAAATCCGGAGCAGCTGTTTGCGCTTGTGCTGCCGCAGCCGAAACCTTATCCGCCAACAAAAAGACCGATGCGTAAAGGCTGGCAAGTTTTAACGTTTCATCAGGCTTGATAAACAGTTTCAGGATTTTTTCCGCCTGAACGCAAATTGCCAGCTGATACTCTTCCTCAGGCTGCAGTAATCGGCTGCGATTTATCTCGCGCAAATAGAGTTGGATTGGTTCTTCAGATTGGCTCCCGCTCTCCTCCTGGTTGAAGTCCTCAGAGGCAGTCAAATTCGCGGCAACAGCGTCCCGATCGGTTAAGCTTTCTTCGTCATCGGAATCAAATTGAACGTCATCATCCATCAGCCAATTTCCCCTTTATCGCCAGTTTGCGTTTAGGTTTGTGTTCCTCCGTGCCGTCCCCCCCGGCCAGCTTGGATTTCATTGCTTCGTCCAAAGCCCGGCGTTGGACAATCAGTTCGGTGAGCAGCACTTCCGCTTCTTCGGCTGTGTAGCGTTTCTCCTCTAATTCGGACTGTAAAAACAGGATTTCCTGGATACGCGTCTCCAGATGGCTGCGTTTGAGGCGCAGAACGGTGCGCACCTGGTCCGCAAGGCGTTTCTCCAGGCTGGGCGGACGGGACTTTTCGAGCATCTCAGCCGCGTCGTCAATGCTAAAGCTTTCCGGCAGGTTTTCTGCCAGGTAATCTTCCGGATTCAGCAGGTCTTGCCGTATGCTGCTGAGGATGATGCCGAATACCTGCCGAAAATCACTCTCCACAAAGTCGCCCTCGCTAAGCTGCAGAATACCCAACAGCCCCAGGGACTTATTGAGTTCGTTAAGCGAATACGGCTGCTGCACCAGCGCCCGCAGAGCCTGCTCTTCCAACAAGCGGTTGCTGCGAGCCTTTTCGGTGATAGCGTTCAAACTTGTCTCCAGCTCAGTCCTGCCGCGTTCTTCGGCTCCGCGTCTGCTGCGGCGTTGAATTGGATTGGCAAGCACCAAAGAGCGTTCGTCTACACGCAATAAGCGGGCAAGTTGTTGGCGGTACGCGTCCCGTTCCACCGCGTCGCCAACGTCTTCAATCAGCGGCAAGACCTGGGCGGCAATTTCACGTTTCACTTTCGCGTCATTGATATCCCGGGCGGCTGCCAGAGTTTCCATCACATGCACTACCACTGGTTTGGCTTCCGCGGCAATTTTCCGCCAGGCGTCCGGGTCCGCCAGGGCGATTTCGTCCGGGTCTTGCCCCTCGGGCAGGGAAGTCACCCGGATATCCGCTTTCAGGCGGCCTTCAAATTGCAGCAAACCGCGCGAGTTGAAGGTTGGCTGGTCGTCCTGGTCCATCGACTTGCGGGCGGTTTCCAAGCCGCGCAAGGTCGCCTTCTCTCCGGCCGCATCCGGATCCAGCGCCAGCACAATATTGCGGGTAAACTTTTTTAGCAGCCGGAACTGATCTTCGGTCAACGCGGTGCCCATCGGCGAAATGGCATTTCCAAAACCCGCCTGGTGCAAGCCAATCACATCCATGTAGCCTTCCACGATGACAGCCTGTTCCGTTTTACGGATTTCCTGGCGCGCCAGGTCCAACCCATACAGCAAACGCCCTTTGTCAAACAGTTCCGTGCGCGGAGAGTTCAGGTATTTCGGGACGTCATCAGGCCGGAGGACGCGCCCGCCAAAGCCCGCCATCTTGCCATAGGTATCCCTGATTGGGAACATCAGGCGATGGCGGAATTTGTCGTAAGTATCGCCGTCGTCGCGTTCGGTGAGCAAACCGGCGCGCAGCATCAGTTCTTTGGTATACCCTTTGCGGCTGAGATGCGTGCTCAGTTCCTCCCATCCTTCAGGAGCGTAACCGAGACCCCAAATTTTTATCGTAGCGTCCGTCAGCCCTCTGCGCCGCAGATAGGCGAGCGCCGCGTTTCCGGCTTCGCTTTCGAGCAGTTGGGTGCGGTAAAATTGCGCGGCTTCTTCGAGCACCCGAATCAAGTTCTCGCGCGTCTGAGCGTCTGCCTCATCCACTCTGGGTTGAGAGCTCAGCTGAACACCGGCTTTTTCAGCCAGGATGCGCAGGGTTTCGGCAAAGTCCCAGCCTTCCTTTTTCATCACAAAGCCGAACAGGTCCCCGCCTTCATTGCATTGCCCAAAACAGCGCCATGTCTGGCTTTCGGGAAAAACGACAAAAGCGGGTGTGCGCGTGTTGCTGTGGAAGGGGCAAAAGCCTATATAGTTCTTGCCGGTACGGCGCAGCTTGACAGACTGGGAGACATAATCCACCAGGTCGAGCCGTGCTTTAATTTCGTCAACAACGCCCATAATTCGTATTTGAATAAAATGCCAAGGCTGTCATCTATCAGAGCAAATGCTCATCGAATGATTTTAACGTGCGCAGGTAATTCGCGCGTTCATAAGCCGCGGGGTTTTCAATCTTATCCAGGCGCAAAGTGCCGCGCATTATGTCCACAGATTCATACCCGTGCTCATCCATCCAGGCATTCAACCCGGAAAGCAACCGGGCCGCGTATTTAATGCCGTTTTGGAGCAGCGCGGAGGCCACATAAGTCACCTTCGCGCCGGCCATGAGGGCTTTTACCATATCTTCCGGGGAGTGCACCCCCCCGCTGAGCGCGAAATCGGCATCCAACTGGGAAGACGCGATAGCAATCCATCTCGCCGGCAGCGCCAGGTCTGCCTTGGTGCTGAGAGGCGTTTTTCGTTCAACCTCAAGCGTTTCGATATCAAACACCGGCTGCATGAAGCGGTTGAAAAGCACGAAACCTTCCGCTCCGGATTTATACGCCCGCGCCAGAAAGTGCGGCAGGGTGGTCAGGAAAGGGGAAAGCTTGACAGTGACAGGGATACTCACGTTTTTACAAACTTCCTGGATGAGGGTGATGCGGTTTTTTTCCACCAAATCCGAGTTTATCGTTGGGTCTGTCACCAGCGCGTAGATATTAAGTTCCAACGCGTCCGCCCCGGCAGCCTGCAGGTCTTTCGCCAGCCGCACCCACCCTCCCGGCGTGACGCCGTTCAGGCTCGCGATCACGGGAATATCAACGCTTTGTTTAATTTTCTGGAGCTGAAGGACGTATTTATCCGCGATGCTCTCAATTTTCCGCGGTTCCACCATATACGTTTGCGCTTCGGGTTGGCTTTCCGTGCCCTTATTCAGGAAGTAATCCAGTTCCAGGCTTTCATGCGTCACCTCTTCTTCAAAGAGCGAGTGCATCACCAACGCGCCGATGCCGCTGTCTTCCAGCTGCCGGACGAGCTCAAGCTGTGTAGAGAAAGGAGACGCGCCCGCCACCAGAGGGTTTTTTAATGCCAAACCCAGGTAGCTTGTTTTCAGATCAGCCATTTCTCCTCCTTTGGGTAATGGAATAGAAAGCGATGACGCGGGAAAACACGTCATCGCTTATTTTACCTTATTTAAGCGCCTGCTTCCACCCGGGGTTTTGGGGGAAGGGCCCTATTTCCGTTTCAGGCTTGCGGCGCTTCTTCTTCGGCGCTCTTGCCAAATGAGTAATCCATGGCTGCCATCTGTTCATAGAGCGACCAGCGGCGGTCTGCGTCTGCCTGAGCCTCGTTCATCAGCATTTCCGCGCGTTCCTCGTCGGATTGCAACAGCATGCGGTAGCGAGTCTCGTTGTACGCGTATTCCGACACCTTGATGTTCGGAGCCTTGGAATCCAACTGCAGTGGGTTCTTGCCTTCCAATGCCAGGCGCGGGTCGTAGCGGTAGAGCGGCCAGGCGCCGGAGTTTACCGCTAGCTTCTGCTGGACCAGACCCTTGGACATATCTATGCCGTGGTTGATGCAGTGGCTGTAGGCGATAATCAGCGAGGGGCCTTCGTAAGAATCAGCTTCCACGAATGCTCGCAGGGTCTGGTTGTCACTGCCGCCCATCGCCACGCGCGCCACGTAAATATTGCCGTAGCTCATGCTAATCAAGCCAAGGTCTTTCTTTGGCTTGTCCCGTCCGTCGGCAGCAAACTTTGCCACCGCGCCGCGCGGGGTTGCCTTGGAAGACTGACCGCCAGTGTTGGAGTAGACTTCGGTATCCAGCACGAGCACGTTCACATCCCGGCCGGAAGCCAGAACGTGGTCCAAGCCGCCGTAGCCAATATCGTAGGCCCAACCGTCGCCGCCGATAATCCAGACGCTCTTACGCACAAGGTAATCCGCGACGGCAAGCAGGTTCTTGAGTTCCTGTTCGGTCTTGCCTTCCAGGGCCGCTTTCAGTTCAGCCACGCGCTTGCGTTGTTCATTGATTTCAGCTTCGGATTTCTGGGTGGCGTTCAAAATGGATTCCGCCAGTTCGGCGCCTACTTTTGCGGCATGTTTGGCGAGCAGTTCGCGGGCATACTGAGCCAGTTTATCAATCGTCAGGCGCATGCCCATGCCAAATTCGGCGTTATCCTCAAACAGGGAGTTCGACCATGCCGGTCCGCGTCCGTCTTGATTCGTGGTATAGGGAGTGGTGGGCAGGTTGCCGCCGTAAATAGAAGTACACCCGGTGGCGTTGGCGATGACCATGCGATCGCCAAACAATTGGGTGGCAAGTTTAATGTATGGGGTCTCGCCGCAGCCCGCGCAAGCGCCGGAGAACTCGAACAGCGGCTCAAGCAGCTGCGAATTCTTGATGAGATGCGTTGAGATGGTGGTGCGGTCCAACATTGGCAGGGAGAGGAAGTAATCCCAGTTCTTGATTTCCCGTTCGCGAATGGGAGGCTGGGGCGCCATGTTAATCGCCTTACGGTTCGGGTCGGTCTTGTCCCTCCCAGGGCAGTTCTGAACACACATGCCGCAGCCGGTGCAGTCTTCCGGGGCGACCTGAACGGTCCAGGAATAGCCCTCTTTCCATTCACGCGCCTTGGAAGCCGTGGATTTAAAGGCTTCGGGGGCGTCTTTCAGGAGTTCGGTTGGGTAGATTTTGACGCGGATGGCGGCATGCGGGCACACAAAAGAGCAGCGCGCGCACTGGATACAAATATCGGGTTCCCAGACCGGAATCTCGAGGGCGATGTTGCGTTTCTCCCATTTCGTGGTGCCAGTCGGGAAGGTGCCGTCCACCGGCATCTGGCTGACCTTAATCGTATCTCCCTTGCGGTCGATAATCGTGCCAATCACTTCCTTTACATAATCCGGCGCGTTCGCGGGCACCGGGCTGTGGCGTTCGATGGTGCTGGTAACCTGGGCAGGCACCTTCACCCTGTGCATGTTCGCGATCGCGTCGTCTACCGCGGCGAAGTTCTTTTTAACGACAGCTTCGCCGCGTTTGCCGTAGGTCTTCTCAATGGAGTGCTTGATCGCCGCGATAGCTTCGTCCCGGGGCAGGATTTTGCTGATGGCGAAGAAACAGGTCTGCATAATGGTGTTGATACGCTGCCCCATGCCGGTCTTCTCCGCCACGGAGTACGCGTCAATGACGTAAAACTCAATTTCTTTCTCAATCAAATCCCGCTGCATCTGTTTGGGCAGGGTATCCCAGACCTCATCCGGGCCATAAATACTGTTGAGGAGGAAAACCGAACCCTTGCGGGCATACTTCAGCATGTCAAAGCGGTCCACAAAGCTGAGCTGGTGGCAGCCCACAAAGGTGGCTTCGCCTTCAGATATCAGATACGGAGCTTTGATCGGCTTGGGGCCAAAGCGCAGGTGAGAGACCGTGACGGTGCCGGATTTCTTGGAGTCGTAGTCAAAGTAACCCTGAGCGTGATTTTCAGTTTCGTCGCCGATAATCTTAATGGAGTTTTTATTCGCGCCGACGGTGCCGTCAGAGCCCAATCCAAAGAACATTGCCTGAATAACATCGCTGCCCAGCGCTTCAAAGCTCGGGTCATAGGGGATGCTCAGATGGGTGACATCATCCTCAATCCCGACAACGAACTGGCGCTTGGGATGGTCTTTTTTCAGCTCATCAAAGACGCCCTTCGCCATGGCGGGGGTGAAGTCTTTGGACGACAGCCCGTAGCGCCCACCGGTGATTACCGGCTTGTGTTTGAAGGGCGCGCTGCCCTCGTCCAAAGCAACCGAAATCGCATTGACGACATCCTGGTAGAGCGGTTCGCCGAGCGCGCCGGATTCTTTGGTGCGATCCATCACCGCGATTTTCTTCACGGTGGCGGGCAGGGCAGCCATCAGGTGTTTGATGGAGAACGGACGGTACAGGCGCACATAAATCACCGCCACTTTTTCGCCCTGCTTGGCGAGCAGTTCCGCGGTCTCGCTGGCTGTCTGCGCGCCGGAGCCCATGATAATCATCACGCGTTCCGCGTCGGGCGCGCCGTAGTATTCCATGATGTGGTATGGGCGTCCGGTCAGTTTGCTGAACTTGGCCATTTCCTGTTCTACGACATCAATACAGGCATCGTAATACTTGTTTACCGTCTCGCGCCCCTGGAAGTAAACATCCGGGTTTTGGGCGGTACCGCGCACGACCGGCGTTTCGGGGGTCAGGGCGCGTTTGCGGTGTTCGATGATCAACTCATCATCAATCATCGCGCGCAGTTCTTCATCTGAGATACGCTCAATTTTGTTCACTTCGTGCGAGGTGCGGAAGCCGTCAAAAAAGTGCAGGAAGGGGACGCGCGCACGCAGGGTGGCGGCTGTGCTGATCAGGGCGCAGTCCTGCGCTTCCTGAACGGAACCGCTGGAGAGCATCGCCCAACCAGTCTGGCGGCAAGCCATCACATCCTGGTGGTCGCCAAAGATGGAAAGCGCCTGGGCTGCCAATGACCGCGCGGAAATGTGGAAAACCGTGGAGGTCAATTCACCGGCGATCTTGTACATATTCGGGATCATCAGGAGCAAGCCCTGAGAGGCTGTAAAAGTGGTGGAAAGCGCGCCAGCTTGCAGAGCGCCGTGCACCGCGCCAGCCGCGCCGCCTTCGGACTGCATCTGGACCACAGAGGGGACGGTCCCCCATAAGTTAGGGACGCGTTCCGCCATCCACTGATCGGCGAACTCACCCATCGCCGAACTCGGCGTGATCGGGTAAATCGCGATTACTTCATTCAGCCGGTAAGCGACATGCGCAGTCGCCTCGTTGCCGTCGGTCATGACCATCTGATGTTTCATTCGTTGTCTCCTTAAAATACCCCGGTCATCCCCGGGAGCTTGTTTTGGGTCGCACTAAACTACCACTCATTTGAGTGGCTGATATTTTCTGACTTATTGTATCTTATTTTTAATTTTTTGCGGGGTGTTTTTGCGGTTTCGTTCGGGAAAGTGGGAGTGCTTTGTTCCTGGCAAGCGCGGGGCATGAGCTGTGAATGCATTTTCAACCCTCCTTTTCTGCCACCGTAAACACCCCCATGCATGTAAAGAGAAAAGAATAGGATGGCAATTCATTAGGCCATTTTTTTTATTATTTGAAAGAATAATTCTTGTGAAAAAACCGAATATTTACACCATAATTCATCAAGAAAGGTGAGAGGATTAACAGTTAAAAAACCTGTTACTGCATTGGAATTGATCAATAGTAGGAATTTTAATAATATCGGATAGTCTTCCTGGGCTGGCTTGAACCACTTTAATGGATCAGTTAACTCCACAGGTATCGGTTGGTCGTAGGCAGTTTTTGGTAATTCAATCTGGATTTGAATAGGGTAATTTTGAATAGGATTTTGCAGATAGCTGAATCCTGCTCTATGAATCACCAAATTCCTAATCTCAAAGAAATGCAGATACCAATCTTGCCGATTTTTATCGACAATGGAATGGAAACTAATTTCCTGATCTGAATCTTTTGATCGTCTTGCTAAACTTTTTAAATATTTATTGTTTTTAAAACTACACTCTGCTTGATGTAATTTCATTCTCATAATCTCATTTATTAATAAAGCTATCGTATCAAGACCTGTGTTTAATCTCGAAATGAAATCATAAACAAAGAAATTAACATATTGTTCAATATAAGTACTTGGTTTTTCTACAGTGAAGATATTTAAGTAATTACGTGCCATAAGCATTTGAACAGCTGTTTGTTTAGCGCTGTTTATTAAGTCGAATTCAATTCTTCGAGAGTCTGTTAACGCCACCCCAAATGAACGTTCAAAAAGTAATGAAAATAAGTCGTTTAACGCAGGGATATCGTTAATCAATTGCTTTTCGATCGATAAAAAATATTTAAAACGAAACGAGTCATTATGCTGGACCATTTCAGATTCCCTCAAAATTATGTTGACTTGATCTTGCGGGGTTTCCCGACCATGCAAGTTGCATGACCGTCAGGTCTCCCCCTTTGGCTGCCCTGATCAGAGCTTCACTCCTTTCCCAGCCCGCCGAACCCCGACAGCTGCCCCGGAAAGCGCCGGCCAAGCTCCGGCAGGGCCAGCATCAAAGTCACCATCGTTTTACCGTCCGCCAACTCCCCGGCGAAAGCCCGGCGGTAAAGTTCCGCGAGCGGCAGGCGCTCCAGCTCCAAAAATTCGTCTTCATCCTGCTCCAGCGGTGCCTCGCGCAAATCCAAAGCCAGGTAGGCATGCATATACTCATTCGAATAGCCCGCCACCATGAAAAACCCGCCCAATTCCACCAGCTCCCCGCTGTCCATGCCGGTTTCCTCGCGCAATTCCCGGCGCGCGCTTTCCAAAGGCTGCTCGCCCGGGTCCATCACCCCCGCCGGCAGCTCCAGCATCAGCCCCTCCGCCCCAATGCGGTACTGCGTCACCAGCAGCGCCTCCCCATTTGCCGTCACAGGCAGCAGCGTCACCGCGTTGGCGTGGTCCACCAGATCGTAAGCCCGCTCGCGCCCATCCGGCAAACGAACGCCCACCTTCACCACGTCAAAGGCGTGCGCTGTCAATACTGTCTTGTGGGAGAGGATTTCGTGTGCTTTCATAATGTCCTTTCAGTACTTTACGCCCGAACGTCTTTGGAGAGCCAGGTTTGCCCGCTCTCCGACCTGAAACTCAGCGCCCTCACCGCCCGTAAATCCGCCTCAAAACGCGCTGTCCGTCCGAACATGCTTTCATCTTGTTCCGGATTGATTCTACCGCGAAAGCTTGCCAACCCGCCCCGCCCTCGTGCCGCAAAAAAAAACCGGAGAGCATTCCTGCCCTCCGGTATCTCAAACGCGAAAATTGGTTACGGTATCTGCAGCACCTGCCCGGGTTTCAGGTCGTACGGCGGGGTCAGCCCGTTCACGGCGATAATCGCCTCGGGCCACACGTCGCCATATTCGCAAGCGATGCTGTACACAGTCTCGCCAGCGGAAACGGTCCAGGTATCCGGATGGGGCAGCTGCGCCCGGTCCGCGGTGGGCCAGCTTCCGCTTTGTGGGATATCGAGGACGTCGCCGATGCTGAGCCAGCTGTTGTAATTATTCAGCGCCAGCATCTCAGCCGGGTCCACGTCATAGCGGCGCGCCAGGCAGTAAATCGTCTCGCCAGACTGCACGGTATGGGTCAGCGGGCGGGTCATCACCGGCGTGGGCGGCAGGGGCGTGGCGGTCGGGTTGGGCACCGGCGTATTGGTCGGCAGCAAAATACCCGCGGCGGTCGCCACCACGGGCGTGCCCTGCGCGTTGGTCACCATCACAGTCGGCTGGTTGAATTTTTCCATAATCGCCTGAGCGGTCATCGTGGCATTCAGAATCTGCTGGTCCACCGGCAGAGGCGTGCTCGCCGAGTCGATCACTTTTGGGGTGGCAACCGGCGCTTTGGAATAGGGGCGCTGACAGGCCGAAAGCAGCGCGATCAGCAGCAGGAGCGCGGCGGTAAGTATTCGAAGTTGCTTTGACATAGGTCATCTCCAATCTTGCGCGTAAATCTTACGGTTTAACTTGCAAGTTTCGTGCCAGAGTTAGGAAAAAGGAAACCGACAGGGGGTGCCTGTCGGTTTGAAAGGGCGTTGGGCGGAGCGCGCCGCCCGGGCGGGATTTACTTTTTCTTGAGGGCGGGCAGCCCGGAAGGCAGCTCGATGACGATTTTGCCGGCCGGGACAGCTTCGACGGCTTCGGCTTTGCGCAGGTCCGTGGAGAAGTAGTACAGCTCGGTCGCTTTGCCGCTGGCGCGGACCACTTTCTTCATGTGGAGGAAATATTCCTTACCCTTTGAGTTTTTAACGCTGAATGCCATGGTTTACTCCTTTGTAAATGGCTGGATGAATTCAGTTTACAGAGATTGGAGGTGAATGTCAAACGGGAGCAGAGGGGGGCGGGGGGGAGGGAGGGGAGCCAGAGTAAAGAATGGAAACCTCCTATAGGATCTAAACTCAATGGTTATGTTCCCTGGCAGAAGTTAACCCATGTTTTTCAGAACTAAACAGATAGTAATTAAGTTAGCAGGTAATTAAATAATCTTTTCATAAACCTTCAGTTGCTGTTACCGCTTCCCAAATTATCCTTTCATTTTCAATCGATCTTTCCAAATGTTTCAAGGCCAAATTCACATAGATTGCGTAGATTACTGAATATTGTGCAATTCGAGAGTTAATGGCTTCGGCCTTCAATTCCTGAGCAACTGAGATTAAAACACTATCAGCAATTTCAGCTAAAGGCGATGTAACATCGCCAGTTATTGCTATTACCTTGCAACCGTTCTCTTTTGCAATTTTCGCTGTACGAACCGGAATTTGAGAACTTCCTGATTGAGAAATGACGCAAACTACATCCTCTTTTGAGAGTAATGCGCTGCGCATTATCTGGAGATATGCATCTGTCATAATTGTGCAATTAACTCCGATCCTAAACAACTGATAATAAAGCTCCTCTGCCATTGGGCCAGAATTGCCAACAGCGACAATGAAGGTATGCTTTGCATTGTCAATGTAGTTGATACATTTTTCCATTGCATTATGGTCGAGCACTTCCATCGTTGCCTGAATAGCCTGGATTGCACCTCCCATCACCTTTTCAGCAATCACACCAGGAGTGTCTGAAGTATTGATCGCTTCATAGATAAGATCACTGGTCATTGGTATAGACCGAGACAAAGACACAATAAACTCGACCCAACGCTTGTATCCCAGTAGCCGAAAAAATCTGACAACCGTTGCGTCACTTACACCGGCTTCATCCGCCACATCTGCTAGGGACATACGTATCACTGAATAGTAATTTTCCTGAATAAAATCAGCAATCTTTTTTTCAGCCATTGATAAGGAATCATAATATGCTTGAATCCTGTTTAATGCATCATTAATTGTTCCGCTATTATTCATTTTATGACTCCGTATTTTCAAATTATGGGCCTTGACTTAAATATACAATAATATTATACTATCGAGTAGTTCTACTTTTGTTGTAATTAGTCCGTAGTATTACTTTATGATGTGAATTAACCATGAAACTTTTTATATTGATTCACAATCAGCCCCAATTTTCCTTCTTTCACCCTTGTATTGACTATTTAATGAATTATATAACAATTCGATCTAAGTTCTTGCTATCCTCGTAAAAGGTAAGAATATGTATACTGTCATTATTTTCAGCCATGGAGATTTTTCGAAAGGAATCTTAAATTCTGCCGAATTAATTCTTGGCAATCAGCAGGATGTGTTTGCATTTTCTGTTCAAGAAAACTGTGATTTAGATTCTCTAAAGTCCGAAATTGAAACGCTTCTGATTTCTTGTGAAAAACAAGGTGAGGATGTCGTTTTTCTTACTGATTTGTTCTTCGGTTCTCCATTTAATATTGTCAACTCGTTGATGCAAACTTATCACTTTGAACACGTGACAGGGATGAATCTTCCCCTTCTAATTGAAATTCTCAGTCAGAGGAACCATAAAAGCATAAAAGAAACACTTGAATCATCAATTCCGATATCAAAGGATTCAATAATTGATTGTATTAAATACTTCCAATCAAACTTGTGAATATTGCTGGGAAATTTTCAACTAAGCCCAGTGATAATAATTGGCGGAGGTATTGATTTAAGAAAGGAGTGGCCTATAGATGAGATAACGAAGTTGTGTTGAAGCAAGATGGAAAAAGGAGATTAATGTCACATGAAGAATATTGTTCTTACTCGTATTGATGATAGATTAATCCATGGGCAGGTAGTCGCTTTTTGGATGAAAGAAAATCCCATAAATAAGATTCTGATCATTGATGATCTACTTGCGTCCGATAATTTTATGAGCAGAATCTATAAAGCAGCAGCGCCCAGCGGTACAGAGGTGATTTTGTTAAACCGAGCCGAAGGCCAATCCTTTCTCAAAGAGGAGAACAATAAAGATGAAAGAATTTTTTTAATTGTCAAAGTTCCAGAACGAATTGAAGAGCTGATAGATGCCGGTATCCCTATCAAGAAGGTTGTCTTAGGCGGAATGGGAGCAAACAATCATCGCAAAACATTTAACCGCAATGTTTCTGCAAGTGCTGATGAGATCGCCTGTTTTAAGAGAATCCTTGAAAAAGGGACGGATATCGTTTATCAGATGATTCCAAGCGACAAGCCTGCGCCCATTCAGGCTTTCATCAAATAAGTCTTCAAAGGAGCAACAACATGACTGTTTTACAAGCTATTCTTATTTCCCTGCTCTACTACATATGCAATAGTACATGGGGTTTGGGCGTGGGATGGTGGACCCTGATGCGTCCGTTGGTATCTGGCTTTCTTACAGGCGTCATTCTTGGGGACCCTGTTATGGGTGCGATTGTTGGTGCCCAAATTAATGTTTTATACCTGGGCTGGATTGGCGCTGGCGGGGCATTGCCAAGCGACATTGCACTTGCCGGTGTCGTTGGAACTGCAATTGCAATTACTGCTGGTATAGATGCGAATACTGCAATGGCATTAGCTGTTCCTGTCGGCTTGTTAGGCTCTGTAATATGGGTCACAAAAATGACCTTGAATACAGGATATGTGCGTATTGCAGAGAAATTTGCTGAAAAAGGTGAAACAAATAAGTATTGGATTGCGGATGTCGCACTTCCGCAATTAATGCTCTTCCTGTTTTCCTTCATACCATGTTTCGTTTTGGTGTATTTCGGCTCCGAATACATTCAATCTATCCTAACATTTATGGGAGACAAAGTTGTTGGGGTTCTTGCCATCATTGGAGGCATGCTTCCCGCAGTAGGTATTGCACTCACCTTAAAATCAATTTTTAAAGGAATGGCGATACCCTTCTTCTTCCTTGGATTCCTCCTTGTCCAATTCTTCGGTTTAAACATGATTTCAGTCGGTTTTCTGGCTGTAGTCCTTACCCTTATTTACATGCAGATTGTAAATCTGGCGAAGCCAATTGAAATTCCTAAATCCGTAGATACAGAAAAAGTTGAGAAACGCTATGCACTCCTTGATAAGAAGACAATATGGCGTTCATGGTTAAACTGGATTATGTTCAATCAGGCCAACTATAACTACGAAAGGATGCAAGGCACCGGTTTTTGTCACTCGATGGTTCCCATAATTGACAAACTTTATCCTGATAATCCTGAAAAACGGGCTGAACGGATGAAACTCCAAATGCAGTTCTTTAACACTGAACCGCAATGGGGCGCCTGCATCATTGGACTTACAGCTGCGTTCGAGGAGAAGAAAGCTCAGGGAATCGAAGAAATTTCTGATGAGGTGATCACCTCCACAAAGACTGGTTTGATGGGACCCCTTGCAGGTATCGGAGATACGATTGATGGTGGCGTTGTTACTCCGCTGCTTCTCTCCCTGTTTATCGGTATCGCCGCTACTGGGAACCTGCTTGGACCAATCGGCTACATCATCGTCGAAGCGGCCTTTATGTGGTCTATTTATTGGTTCTCTTATAAATTAGGCTATGAGAAAGGAAGCGATGCAATTCTTAACATTCTCGAAAGCGGAAAGATCAATCAACTCATTCTAGGCGCGTCAATTATGGGTTGCACTGTCCTCGGTGCGTTGGTTGGCAACTTTGTAAACTTGAAATTGGGCATAAACATCCCCTTGGGTGCGAGCGGTCCATTCAACCTTCAGACCCAACTCTTTGACACAATCTTGCCTGGTTTACTGCCATTGCTTCTTACTCTGGGAAGCTATTTCTTGATGAAAAAAGGTTGGTCCTCAGTAAAAGTAATCGGCCTTGTGGTTGCAATAGGTCTGGTAGGCGGCTTATTAGGTATCTTAGCCTAAGCTCACCTAAACATTAACATGAAATGACGATAACATATGAGTGAGTCGTATAAATCTTTTTCCTATCAGGAATACTTACTACATGTGGCGAAGCTACAGAAGGAAATGAAAAAAGACAATATCGACGTCCTTCTTCTTTCAACGCCAGAAAATATCTATTATTCAACTGGTTACCGATCGTGGTATACATCTAGCTTGTTCCGCCCAGTATACGTTCTGGTTCCTCCTTCGGGTGATCCAGCGATAATACTTCGGATATTAGAGAAAACCACAGTTCAGTTTACGAGTTGGACACCTAGAATCTACTGTTCTGGCACAGCCACACGCAACCTTGGCCAACTGGATGCTGTTGATTCAACAGATGCTATCCACAAATACTTAAATGATTTTGTACCTGGCGCAAAAACCATTGGTGTCGAAGCCGGAATAGGACAACAACATTTCTGGTCCTTAAATTTACTTAAGGAGATTATTGACAGCCTCCCGCACATAACCTTTGTTGATGGTAGCTTACCAATTCAGCGGGCACGAATGGTGAAAACTCCTTGGGAAGTGGAAAAACTACGTACAGTGGGTCAGATTACTGAAAGGGCAATCCTCGAAACTGGGCAAACTATCATTGCGGGCGTTACCACAGAAAAAGATATTTCTAAGGGTATTGCAATGCGGATGTCAGCCAATGGAGTAGACAAGATTTCATACCTTACAGTCACTAGTGGCCCTGATAAATACCGGACCTTCAACACCTATGCTACTGATCGAATAGTTCAAAAAGGCGATTTTATCCTGGTAGATATTAGTGGCCACATTGATGGCTATGCTTCAGACCTGACAAGAGTTTTCTACCTAGGAACAACGCCTAATCTTGAAAGGGAAATGGCTTTCTTAGCTAGTGAATCAGTTAAAGCTGGCAAAAACGCAATGAAGCCAGGTAAAAAGGTATCTGAGATTAACCGTATCTGTGAGGAAGAAATTCGTAAGACTAAATTTAAGGATTTTCTTGTCCACACAAGTGGTCATGGAATCGGTTTGAATGTAGTTGAACATCCCGTTTTGCAAGATAATGAGGATACTGAACTAAAGCCAGGTATGGTCTTTGCCGTCGAACAAGGTGTATACCCTTTCGACATCGAAAAAGGTGTTGAAAGTATGTATCTTTCTTTTAGAATGGAAGATATGGTATTGATAACCGAGGACGGGTCTCAATGGCTTACTGGTCCTGGCGATCCGATTATCGAGATACTTAACTGATTTTTCCCATTAAATCACGTACCCCTGGATCACTTCCAGGGGTACGTAAATTATTAATAATTGGGGCTAAATCCGTGTGTTGCCAGTAGTGTAGGGTATTCATAAATATCTTTAACGTAAAAATGAATTTTTGAAACATCCTCCCGCCCATCTCTGCGAGCCCCGCTGGCAATCTGACATATCCTTGGATACCCCAGGAAAGGGCGCGGCACTGCGAAGCATCCCTTGTGGAGTCTGCCTTTCGTTTTGCTGATCGCCAAAAATGCAGGCCGCCGCATCGCGGCGCTCCTCGGTATGACGAGCACCCTCCCCCCTCTTTTCCGCTATAATATCCGCATGGATTTCGAATTCCACGCCCCCTTCCAACCCACCGGAGACCAGCCCAAAGCAATCCTCACCGGCCTTTACAACGAACTCACCATGCCCCTTGACCTGCGCAAAGCGCACAATGCTGACGCTAAGGCTGTTTGGGATGCCTACGACCGCGCCTGGCCTCTCGACAACGAACCCGCCAATATATCTCATTTGATGACGCTATAGCAAATACTTACTACAAACCAATCAAAGGAGAATAATGACCAATGACTGTCCAACGCTATTCAGTAAACCCTCAGGCTATAGATACACTACTGACATGGATAAAAACTAAAGATATTGTCGTACCAGAAATTCAAAGACCATTTGTCTGGACCGCTATTAAGGTGCGAAACTTCCTTGACTCCTTATACAAGGGCTTCCCGGTTGGTTATCTCATTCTCTGGCGCAACCCAAACATTCGCACCAAAAGTGGCGAATTGTCCTCTGGTAAAAAAATCTTAATCGATGGACAACAACGAATTGTTTCTTTGATTGCCGCCTTGCTAGGAGAGGATGTCATCAATAAGGATTATGAACATGTTCGGATACGAATTGCGTTTAATCCTGTTAAAGAAGAATTTGAGGTAACGAACCCCGCGATTAGCAAGAACCCTGTTTGGGTGCCAGATATTTCAATTCTGTTTACCCCGGAAGCTTCGATAATAAAAATCGTACAAGATTACCTTCAATTGAATCCTGAACTTGACCAGTTAATGATTGAGCAAAGATTTACGAAGCTGCAGAAGATTGTTAACAATCAAGTCGGAATAATTGAATTACATGATGATTTGGACATTGACACCGTTACTGAGATATTCATACGTGTTAATTCAGCTGGGACTGAATTAAGTCAAGCAGATTTTGCTATGTCAAAAATCGCCGCGAATGAAAACTTTGGCGGAAATGAACTTCGTAAAGCTATTGATTATTTCTGTCATATGGCAGTCGTGCCTGAGTTTTACAGGGTTATTGAGAGCAAGGATGCGTCTTTTAGTAGAACTGAATACTACAGAAAAATGCTTTGGTTGAAAGACGTCAAGGACGATCTATACGAACCTTCTTATACTGACATGTTGCGCGTGGCTTTCACATCTGAATTTGGTAGAGGAAGGCTCCAGGACTTAGTTGCATTACTATCAGGCCGAAATTTTGAAACCAGGCAATTTGAAGAGGAAATCTCACAAAAGTCCTTTAAGACCCTCAAGAATGGGGTCCTCAATTTTATGAATGAGACGAATTTTGATCGTTTGACAATGATCTTACGTTCAGCGGGATTCATTACGAACAGCCTGATAGGGGGCAAAAACACCGTAAACTTTGCGTTTATTCTCTATCTTTTAGCTAAAAGACAGAACATCCGTCCCGATGATATCGAACATGTCGTAAGGAAATGGTTTGTCATGTCAATGCTGACAGGTCGTTATTCAGGAATGCCAGAGACTGTATTCGACCAGGACGTCCGCCAAATAAATAACTACGGTGTTCTCGAACATTCAAAGGCGGTCTTTGATGCTACTTTGAATGATAGCTTCTGGTCTGCGTTGCTTCCCCAAGAGATGGACACTTCATCAGGTATCAGTCCTTACTTCCTGGTTTTCCAGGCCGCACAAGTAAAAATGAAGGACAAAGGTTTCCTTTCACAGGCAATAGAAGTGTCCCAGTTGCTGTCGAACCGTGCAGATGTACACCATCTCTTCCCTAGGAATTATTTGAAACAAAAAGGTTTACAGAGAGGGCAATATAATCAGATAGCCAATTATGCCATCGCTCAAAGTGAAATAAACATCGCAATTGGCGACAAACCGCCGAAAGTATATTTCGCAACTTTACTAGATCAAGTGACCGGTGGTCCAAAGAGGCTTGGCGGAATTACGGATCAGCAACAGCTTTTGGAAAACTTGCGCGACCACTGTATTCCTGAAAGTGTTTTCAATTCAATGGCTGATGATTACGATGAATTTTTGATTGAGCGACGAAAGTTAATGGCTCTAAAGATTCGAGATTATTTCAACATGCTGTAATCCAACCTTCAGGTTTGCTGCTAGGATGGCTTGCACTTTCAAGTTGTCCCCCTTCCTTGCTATTCCTGGTCTTCCGTTCTCATCGCTCTCCCGACCAGCGCGCCGCAGCCCGCCCATCTCTGCGAGCCCCCGCTGGCAATCTGACATATCCTTGATTACCCGGGGAAAAGGCGTGGCACTGCAAAACGCCCATTGTGGAGCCTGCCTTTTGTTTTGGTGATCGCCAAAAATGCAGGTCGCGTCATCGCTGAGCTCCTCGCTATGACGAGTACGTCCTCCCCCTTCATTTCCGCTATAATATCCGCATGGATTTCGAACTCCACGCCCCCTTCCAACCCACCGGAGACCAGCCCGAAGCTATCCGCCAACTCGTCAACGGCATCCAATCCGGCCAGCGCGACCAGGTCTTGCTCGGCGCCACCGGCACCGGCAAAACTTTCACCGTCGCCAACGTCATCCAGCAGCTCCAAATCCCTACCCTGGTGATGACGCATAACAAAACCCTGGCTGCCCAGCTCTACGCCGAGTTCCGCGAGTTCTTCCCCAACAACGCCGTGGAGTACTTCGTCTCCTACTACGACTACTACCAGCCCGAAGCCTACATCCCCCGCCGCGACCTCTACATCGAAAAAGAGACCGACATCAACGAGGATATCGAGCGCCTGCGCCTCTCGGCCACCACCAGCCTGATGTCCCGCCAGGACGTCATCATCGTCGCCTCGGTCTCCGCCATCTACGGCCTGGGCGACCCGGAAGCCTACGGCAAGAGCGTGCTGACCGTCCAGAAGGGCAAAATCTACCGCCGCAACGCGCTCCTCAGGCAGCTGGTGGATATCCAATACCAGCGCAACGACTTTGAACTCAAGCCAGGCGTGTTTCGTCTGCGCGGGGATACCCTCGAAATCCTGCCAGCTTACAGCGAGCGCGAAGCTGTGCGCATCAGCTACTTTGGCGACGAGGTGGAAGCCATCACGCGCCTGAACCGCCTGACCGGTGAAGTAAGCGCCGAACTGGACTCGGTGGAAATCTACCCCGCCAAACACTACATCACCGAAGAACACCGCATGGAAAAGACCCTCTCGGATATCGAAACCGAACTGGAAGACCGCCTGAAATACTTCCGGGCCGAAGGGCGCCTGGTGGAAGCGCAGCGCCTGGAACAGCGCACCCGCTTCGACCTGGAAATGCTGCGCGAGGTGGGGTCTTGCGCTGGAATTGAAAACTACTCACGCCATATCGACCAGCGCGCCGCCGGCACCCCGCCCTGGACCCTGCTGGACTTTATGCCCTCGCGCTACCTGCTGGTTTTGGACGAATCACACATGATGGTGCCGCAGCTGCGCGGCATGTACAACGGAGACCGCTCCCGCAAGGAGGTCCTGGTGGAGTACGGCTTCAGGCTGCCCTCCGCGCTGGATAACCGACCGCTCAAGTTCCCGGAGTTCGAGAAGATGATGGGCACCACGCTCTACACCAGCGCGACCCCAGGCCCCTACGAGATGGCAAAAGCCGGGCAGGTCGTCGAGCAGATTATCCGCCCGACCGGTCTGGTAGACCCGAAAATCAGCGTGCGCCCCACCCAGGGGCAGATTGACGACCTGATTGTGGAGCTGCGCAAGCGCATAGAAAAAGGTGAACGCGCGCTCGTCACCACGCTCACCAAACGCATGGCGGAAGACCTGGCAAATTACCTCACCGAAGTGGGCTTCAAAGTGCACTACCTGCACTCCGAGGTGGAAACCCTCGAGAGGGTCAGCATCCTGCGGGATTTGCGCACCGGCGTTTTCGACGTGGTGGTCGGAATCAACCTGCTGCGCGAGGGGTTGGACCTGCCGGAGGTTTCGCTGGTGGCAATTCTGGACGCGGATAAGGAAGGTTTTTTGCGTTCGTCCACCGCGCTCATCCAAAACTTCGGGCGCGCGGCGCGGCACGTCAACGGCGAGGTTGTCCTTTATGCTGATAAGATGACGGAGGCGATGAAAACCGCCATAGACGAGACCAACCGCCGCCGTGCCAAGCAGGAAGCCTACAACGCCGAACACCACATCTCACCCGTCAGCATCACCAAAGCGGTGCGGGATATCACCGATCAGCTCGCGATTGCCGCGGGTGAGGATCGCAAGGCCGGCGGCAGCGCGCGCGAGCTGGCTGCCCGCATGGAAACCAGGGAAATGGAAAAGATGATTCGCGAAATGGAAAAGCAAATGCGCGCCGCCGCGGCCGAACTGCAGTTTGAGCGCGCCGCCATGCTGCGCGACCAGGTCTACGAGCTGCGGGCGCTCCTGGCCGAAAGCTCCACCCTGCCGCCCTGGAAAAGACAAGAGCTGCTGACCGGCAGGGATGATTAGGCGCTAATCAAAAATCCGCACGCGAAAACTGAAATCTTCCCCACTGGCAGGCAGCCATTCCGGCCTGACCTTCCGCACAACCGAGCCGGCAGGCCCTTCCGCCAGCGCTTCCAGGAAAACAAGTAAATCCTCGCGCGGACCTTCAGCCTCAGCTTCCACGCAGCCGTTGGGCAGATTGCGCACCCAGCCGCTCAAGCCCAGCCTGCGAGCCTGGTCCATCGTGAAGTAACGGAAGCCCACCCCCTGCACATGGCCTTCCACAAGCGCGCGCACGCGTTGAATGTTCTCCGGATTGTCGTTCACAGCGCGTTCCTTTTTCAGTATCCGCTAAAACAAATCGTCGTCATCAAAAACGTCATCGTCCAGGTCGTCCTCATCCTCCAGGTCGAGGCCGCTGTCGTCATCGCTGGTGTAGGCGTTCCATTCCTGGGGGTCGTAACCGCGGCCTTCCCAGCCGTCTTCCCCGTCCTCTTCGTCCAAGAGGCTAAACGCGCCTTGGGCATCGGTTTCTTCTTCCAGGCTCAGCTCCATCAGGTTAAAGAGTTCTTTGTCGTCAGTAAAACTGAGCTGGTCCAGGGCTTCTTCCACCAGTTCAATATCGTCTTCGTCGTCCAGGCGTTCCAACAAGCGTTCCAGAGCCAATTCCACGCCCTCGCCGCCAATCTGTGAAAGCGCCCAGACCGCCTCGCGGCGCAGCTCGGCAATCCCGAATTCCCGCTCCAAAACGCGCAGCAGAAAAGCGCGCGCTTCGGCGAGCGCCAGCTCGCCGGCGGCATGTACTGCCTGCAGGCGCACTGGCAGCTTGTCATCCTTCAGGTGCGCCAAGACCTGGTCTTTCCAGCGTTCATCTGCGGATTTACCCATGGCAAAGAGCGCGCTCTCCAGCCATCCGGTTTCCTGGCTGGCGTAAGCTTTGCGCACCAATTCGGGCACTTCCTCGTGGCTGGAGTAGCCGAGTGATTCCAAGGCGCGCCGGCGGACAAGCTCCGAGGGGTCCTCGCGATGCGCCTTCATCAGCGCGTTTTCCACGCGCTGATGCAGAGAGGTATGAATACGGTCAAATTCCCCCAAAGCGACGTAAGGTCCAAGCACATTGGCGGCAGCCGCGCGCACATCGTCGTTTTTATTTTCGGTGAGCAGGCTCAGGAATTTGGGCAGCAGCCGGGTATCTTCGGCCTGAAAAAGCAGGTCTATGGCTGAGATGTTCACCTGGGGATCGCTGTCGTCCAGCGCGATGCGCCCGACTTCCTCAAAGAGCATCAAATTATCGCGCTCCGCCATCTCACTCAAGTCTTCCAACAGGGCGCGGCGGCGCTGCAGCGGGATTTGCTCCCAGATTTCGTGAAGCTGCGCGCATTCCCGCGGTTCCAGGTTCGAGAAAGCATACAGAAGGGAAATCGGAAACGCTTTTTCGCTATCCAACAGCGCCTGAATGATTTCGGTGATGGTGTTTTCTTTCTGCATACGTGCCCCGCGCTAAGGTTGAATGATTGGGTGGAGGAAATCCTGCACGGTAATGAAGAACATCAGAGCAATCAGCAGGATGAAGAACACCGAGTTAATCGCGTTCGCCACCTTCTGGGGAATGCGCTTCTTAAACAGAAACTCCGGCAGCAAAAACAGGATTTGACCGCCGTCCAGCGCGGGGATGGGCAGAAGGTTGGTCAGCCCGAGCGCGATGGACACCGTGCTGATAACCGACAGGCGAAAAACCGGCAGCGGGGTGGCGGCAGCCACGGCGCTGCTTTGGTCCAGTTCGCTGGCGTTGCTGAAGATGTCGAAGATGCCTTTAATCCCAACCAAACGGGCTTCATCCCCCGAGATTTTGCCGGCAATCAGGTTATATGGTAAAAGGATGGTCTGTTTGGCCTGGTTTCCGAAAGCCTGAAACGCGCTGCCCAGCGCCTTGATGAATGGCAGTGGAGCATAGGCATTGGTATACCAGATACCGACCGAGCCTTCGCCTTCGGGCGGGTTCAGGCGCGGGGTCAGCTCCAAATCCAGGCGCTCTCCGCGGCGCAGTACGCTGATTGTGAGCGGCACGCCGATGTTTTCCTGAATCAGCTTGCTCATCTGCGTCAGGTCTGCAAAGTTGCGGCCGTTTATCGCGGTAACCACATCCCCGACTTGCAAAGGGGCGTTCGCGGCAGGCGAGTTTGGAGAGATTTCGGTAATGAGCGCCTGGTTTTGCACCGGGCTGCCAATGGCAGAGAACATTAGTACCAATACCAGAATGCCAATCAAGAAGTTCATCCCCGCGCCAGAAACCAGCACGAGAAAGCGCTTCCAGGCGGGCGCGGCAGCCATGCCGCCTTCCACGGTCTCATCGCCCTCGCCTTTGGGGCGCACAAAACCGCCGAAGGGAATCCAGTTCAGCGTTACGTCGGTGCCTTTCCAGCTGAATAATTTCACCAGGCGCGGCGGATATCCAAAGCCGAATTCTTCAATCTCGATGCCGAGCGCTTTCGAGGTCAGAAAATGGCCCATTTCATGAAAAAATACCAGCAATCCGAAAACAATCACGAATTGCAATACAGTCCATAGTGTTGTCAAGTGTGTTTTACTCCTTCTTAACCGGAATTATACCCAGATTATAAAGAGGCGCTTCCATGGCGAAGCTTGTGTATAACACCAGCCCGAAGGCTTGCGGGGCCGTCGGGCGGCGGCATAGAGTATAATTTTGCGCATGCCTCTCATCGTCGCCTTGGATTTGGAAACAACCGGTCTCGACCCGGCGCAAGACGCTATCATTGAGATTGGAGCGGTAAAATTCAGCGAGAAACGTGTGGAGGGGGAATATTCAAAGCTCATCAACCCCCGTAAGCCGATTTCCAGTTTTATCACCAACCTGACCGGCATCACAAACAGTATGGTGTTGAACGCCCCGCTGCTGATTAACGCCCTGCCGGAATTGGAGAATTTCATCGGAGATGCCCCCATTTTGGGGCAAAATATCGGCTTTGATATGGCTTTCCTGCAAAAGGCGGGAGCCCTGCGCGCAAACCCCACCCTGGATACCTACGAACTGGCTTCCGTGTTGATGCCCAGCGCGGCGCGCTACAACCTGGGCGCGTTAGCCAGTCAGCTGGGCGTGCTGCAGCCCGCCACGCACCGCGCCCTGGATGACGCGCGTGCCACGCAGGCAGTCTATATTCAGTTGTTGGAGCTGCTGGAAAAGCAGCCGATTGAACTCGTCGCTGAAATTCTGCGCCTGAGCGAAGGTTTGGGTTGGAAAGGAGAACTGCCTTTCCGGTGGACGCTCCAAAAGCTATCCCGCCAGGGCATCCGCCCGAGAAAAATCAGTACGGATTCAAGCGCCTTATTTGGCGCGGCAAAGCCCTTTCAAACCAAGCCGCTGATTCCGGCAGACAAAACCGCCCCGCTTGATTCTGAAAGCCTGGCAAGCGCGTTGGAACCGGGCGGCGAATTTGACCGCCACTTTCCGGAGTTTGAACACCGCTCCCAACAAGTGCAAATGCTGCGCGCCGTCGCGGACGCGTTTTCTCAGCAGAAGCACCTGATGGTGGAAGCCGGCACCGGCACCGGAAAGTCCCTGGCGTACCTGATTCCGGCAGCCGCCTGGGCGCTGCAAAACAACGAACGGGTGGTCATTTCCACCAATACCATCGCCCTGCAAGACCAGCTGGTAAATAAAGACATCCCCGATATGGTTGCCGCGCTGGACCTGAATATCAACGTCTCGGTGCTGAAGGGGCGGAACAATTACCTCTGCCCGCGCCGGCTGAACCTGCTGCGCAAACGGCAGCCCGAAAATGTTGATGAGCTGCGCGTGCTGGCTAAGGTGCTGGTCTGGCTGCAATCCAGCGACAGCGGCGACCGCAACGAAATCAACCTGAACGGACCAATTGAACGCACTGTCTGGTCCCGCCTGTCTGCCGAGGATGAAGGCTGTAAACTGGATACCTGCCTCAAGCGCACCGGTGGGCGCTGCCCCTACTACCGCGCCCGCACCGCCGCTGAAGCGGCGCATATCTTGATTGTCAACCACGCCCTGCTCCTGGCGGATACCGCCGCTGAAGGGCGCATCCTGCCGGATTATCGCTACCTCATCGTGGATGAAGCCCACCACCTGGAATCCGCGACAACAGACGCGATGTCATTCCGCTTGCGCGCGCCGGATGTCACCCGCCTGGTGCGGGAGCTGGGCAGCGCAGAGCAGGGCTTGTTCGGGCGCCTTTTGGCGCTGGCGCAGGACCAGCTGAAGCCGTCGGATCTTGCCGCGGTGACGAAAGCCGTGGAACAAGCCACCGACCAGGCTTTTCGGCTGGATAATGCCATCACAGCCTATTTCCGCGTCTTGGACGGCGTGATGGAAGAACTGCGGGAGGGGAAACCGGAAAGCCAGTACGCCCAACAGGAACGCATCACCGAAAGCAAGCGCAAAGCGCCGTTCTGGCTCGACGTGGAAGTCAGCTGGGAAAACGCCCAGACCTGCCTTCACAACCTGCTAAACGCGCTTAAATCTGTCCGCGAAGGAATGCGCGGGTTGACGAATGCTGAAGACGAAGAAGCGGAAGACCTGCTTGGGGTTCTGAGCACCCTCACCTTAACCCTGCTGGAAATTGACACCCAATTGGACGGTCTCACCATGAATCCAGATTCAAACACCATCTATTGGGTGGAGCACGACCCTTTGCAGCACCGGCTGACGCTCCAGGCTGCCCCGCTCGAGATTGGCGCGCTGATGGAAAAGACCCTCTGGCATACCAAGGAAAGCGTCATCCTGACCTCCGCCACGCTGACCACACACGGAGAGTTTGATTACCTTCGCCGCCGGTTGAACGCCGAAGACGCCGATGAGTTAACCGTCGGCTCGCCCTTTGATTACGAAAACTCCGCGCTTGTTTACCTCGCGCGTGACGTTCCCGAACCGAAAGAGGCTTACGCCTTCCAAAAAGCCGCCGAAGAAAGCATTCTGCGCCTGGCGAAAGCGACCGGCGGACGCATGCTGGCGCTGTTTACGTCTTACGCCCAGCTGCAAAAGACTTCCCGCGCGATTGAGGCTCCCCTGGCGAAGGCGGATATCACCGTCTATGAGCAGGGAGAGGGCGCTTCGGCTTCGGCTCTATTGGATGTGTTCAAGGAGACTCCGCGCGCGGTGCTGCTGGGAACGCGCTCTTTTTGGGAGGGCGTGGACGTGCCCGGCGAGGCGCTTTCGGTGCTGGTGATTACCAAGCTTCCTTTTGATGTGCCCTCTGACCCAATTGTGGAAGCCCGCTCGGAAAGTTTTGACGACCCGTTTAACGAGTATATGCTGCCTGAGGCAATTCTGCGTTTCAGGCAGGGCTTTGGGCGGTTGATTCGCACCCAGACGGACCGCGGTGTGGTCGCGATTTTGGACAAGCGCATCATCAGTAAACAATATGGGCGGCTGTTTATGGAATCCCTGCCAGGCTGCACGGTGTTGGAAGGGTATCTGGGCGACCTGCCGGAGAAAGCAGCCCGCTGGCTGGGGGCGTGATTCGTCCCCCCCGCCGGTCGATTCGTCGTCACGAGCCCCCTGTGCAGAAATATTTCTTGTGTCAGAATATCCGGAAGGGGCGCGGCAATCTGTCTTTCAAAAACAACAGACAGACCGCCGCGTCGCTGCGCCCCTCGCGGTGACGAAAGCTGAACCCCGCCAGGCAAAGCCCGCAGATGGAGTTATAATAGCCCGCATGAAGCCTGTATTTACGCTTCCGCACCCCGGAGCCAATACAAAACTCCTGCGTGGTCTCCTATTTTTCCCCATCATCCTCACCTTGCTGTGGGGCTGCGCGCGGGCAAACGCCCAAAGCCAGGACCCCACATCCATTCCCGTTACTCCCACCGCTCTCCCCACTGCGGCCGCCCCATCTCCGACAGCCCCATCTCCGACAAGCCCCAGCCCCACCCCGACCGCAGCGCCAGCCCCCGACGAGAGCGCCGAACGCGTCGCCGCCCTGCAAGAGAGCCTCTACCGCGCCAGCCTTGAATACCTTGCGGATACCACCGCCGAAGCCAACGCCGTCGCCAAGAGCATCAAATTCAACCGCGGAGCCTACGAAAATGTGCGCAATGTCTGCGGACCGCTCAGCATCGCCATCATGCGCAGCGGCGGCATCCTTCCCGCCACCACCAGCGTGCGCAATATCTGGCTGCTCTGCGCCCGCGAAGGCGGAAAGTGCAACGGGATGTCAGTTCTTCAACGTGAGTACTTCCCGCCGTCTGAATTTGATTACTTTCAAACCACCCAAAGCGTGCGCGATTATGATTTCAACGCCCATCCCCTGCAAGCGGGCGATTGGCTGTACTTGTACGTCAAACAAAACGGCTTCGACCATATGCTGGTGGTCACCCGCGTGGACGAAAACGGCGCGGCGTATACCGTCACCAACCTGAACCGCGGCGAAGGCTTCAAAATCACGGAGGAAGTGCTCTACGACCCGACCAAACCGGGCACCGGCTTGTTCTTCGAGCTGACCGACCCTGTCCGGCTGGCGTATGTAAAATACCTCGGCCTGAGCGGTGACGGCGGTTTTATGCTGGTGCGCCGCAAAGGCGGTCTGGCGGCAGTCCCGCAGTTTAACCACGCCCTGGACCCTGCACTGGCAGAAGGTGCCATTTGGAACGGCATTGTTAAAGAAGTGGGCAGCAGCGCACCCGCGTTTGAAAGCAACCCTTATTCCCTTTTCCATCCCGCCTGTATGGTGAAGCTCCCGTTGGCTTTGCTGGTGCTGCATGCATTGGAAAGCCGGGGAATATCCCCCGCCGACCTTGAAAAGCTCAGTTTTGGCACCAAAACGCTTGACCAGTGGCTAACGGAAATGGTGGTCTACAGTGATGAAGACGCGGCCGCAGCAATGCTGGTCTACGCGGATAATCTGAAAGTCGGCTCTGCCACCCTGCGGGATTGGGGTCTACCCGACACCAGCCTGAACCCGCGTCAGACGACCGCGATGGACCTTGCCCGCGCGCTGGAAGGTTTGTATACCGGTGAATTCCTGGGACAACCAATGCGCGACTATCTGTTGGGGTTGATGGCTGTAAGAACGCCGAACGACAGCCGTTATCTTGGTCTTCTCAGCGAATTTCTGCCGGGCGCGGTGTATTACAACAAACGCGGAACCATCTTTTATCCGCCCAATATTGGCGATATGGGAATTCTTGAATACAAGGGCAAAACCTGGATCCTTGTGCTTTCCGGGCGCCCCGATGACCTGGTCGGCAGCAACTTCAATATCCTGGATAACAGCTTCTCAAATTTTGCGAGGGCTCTGGCAGACTTGCTGCGTTGAGATATTCTTATAAGAAATAGTGCCTTTCCGGGTCGCCGGATTCTTATACCTTTGCTGGTCAGGCTGACATGCATCAATGAGACATATCACCCGAAAAACCCTGATATTCCTGATTTCTGCCGTGCTTTTCATGGCTGGCTGCGCGCCATTGCCCGCGGCCGTTCCCAGCCCAAGCCCAAGCCCGACCAGCACGCCTGCGCCACCCCCCACCCACACGCCAACCAGCACTACCGCGCCCCAGCTTTCAGCCTCTCCCACGTCGGTCCCCACAAAGGACCCACTCAGCCTGCTGCCCGTTCCGCCGCGCTTTGAAAATTCTGACGAGGGAGAGCGGGTTTACTTCGGGGATGCCTATAAACAGCTGCCGGAAGCAGACACGGTTGACGAAATCATCGTTCCCGAGCTCATCATCATTCACACCGACGGGCAAACCGCGAACCTGCCCCGCGACTGGAACACCGACAGCACATATCATGGATTGGGGGAATGGTATTCCGTGCATTTCGCGGTCAGTCAATATGATATCCTGCAAATGCTGCCAATGTATCCGGACGGCGTCTTGCACGGCAGCGGCGCCGCCCCGCAATTCAACGACCAGGGCGAATGGGTGACTTATAACAACCGTTCCATCCACATTGAAATGTCGGGGCACGACTATAACGCCCTGATTGCCGGTTGGGCAAGCCCGGAGATGGCGGAAGCCATCCAGAAAACAACCGATATAACCACAGACCTGGTGGTGTCACTGATGTGGTTTTATCAGATTGACCCTGCCAATGTGCTCGGGCATTACCAGATCGGACGCGGAAAAGCCGACCCCGGAAATCTGTATTTTGAGCAGTACTTTATCCCTCAGCTGCAAGAGAAATGGGAAAGCTTCCAGCGGAAACTGCAGCCCTGAGTTGTTGGGTCGTGCCCTCCTCAGATTGTTAATTTTCCGTGAATTCCACGCGGAAAACCCGTATGCCTTTCACATCGGCCGATTATTAATTTGACATACCGCAAAATAAGAGTAGGATAGACGTTTGCTAGAAAACAGCCGATTAGTATTACCCATTCACTCAGAAAGTATTATCATTAATTATCTATGGAAGCTCAGCTCAACCCTTTAAGCGCAGAATTAATCGAGCGGATTCAGGAATTAACCCCGGATCAACTCTTTCAGGAGTTAAACTCCAGACCTGAAGGCCTGGCCCAGGACGAAGTCGCCCTGCGCCTGGGCGTTTACGGTCCAAACGTCCTCCAGGAAGTGAAAGGCAAACCGCTCATCCTGAAGTTCCTGGCAAATTTCACGCATGTGATGGCAATCATGCTGTGGCTTGCGGGTATCGGCGCCTTTATTGCCAAAATGCCCGAACTCGGCATCGCGGTATGGTCGGTAAACATCATCAACGGCGGGTTCAGTTTCTTCCAGGAGTTCCGGGCAGAAAAAGCCACCCAGGCGCTCAAGAAAATCCTGCCGTCTCAATCCCGCGTGATGCGCAACGGCGAAGAAGCCAGCATCCTCGCGCAAGATTTGGTGCCCGGGGATGTTATCTTCCTGCAAGAAGGCGACAATATCCCAGCCGACTGCCGCCTGTTGAACAGCGCTGATTTACGCGTGAACCAATCCACGCTGACCGGAGAATCCCACCCTGTAAATCGCTCAGCGGAACCTGTCAGCGGTGAGGATATGACCCGCACGGATATTCCGAACCTGATATTCGCGGGCACCTTCGTGGCAGCCGGCTCTGGCAAAGCCATCGTTTACGCGACCGGAATGAACACCAACTTCGGACACATCGCCCAGATGACCCAGGCCCTGAAAGAGGAACTCAGCCCGCTCCAAAAAGAGATGAAAAACGCGACCAAGATTGTCACAATCATCGCCATGGGCGTCGGTCTTGTCTTCCTCATTGCCGCCCGCTTGATGGTAAACATTCCGCTCCTGGACAGCTTCATCTTCACCCTGGGTATGGTGGTCGCTTTTGTGCCGGAAGGCATGCTGCCAACCGTCACGCTGGCGCTCGCCATGGGCACTCAGCGCATGGCAAAACGCAACGCGCTGATTAAGAAACTCTCCGCGGTGGAAACCCTGGGCTGCACAAACGTCATCTGCACCGATAAAACCGGCACGCTGACCCAAAACGAAATGACCGTACGCGCGGTGTGGGTGCCCGCGTCTTATGCTTCCAAACCCTACGCCGGACGCGAAATCGCGGTTAGCGGTACAGGCTACGAACCAACAGGAACTTTCACCGAAAACGGCGCCGCGCTGGACCCTCGCAGCCAATACGCGTTAAGTCAGGTCATTCTGACCCAGGCGAAATGCAACACCGCCCGGCTGCTCCCGCCCGAAACACGCCCGGACGGCACAAAAACCGGCTGGAAAGTTTTGGGCGACCCAACCGAAGCCGCTTTGCTGGTCCTGGCGGATAAGGCTGGTTATTCCCGTGACGACCTTCAGAGCGACCAGAACGTCGCGGAACTGCCCTTCGACTCGCGGCGTAAACGCATGAGCGTTGTTCACCTGCAGCGCGTGGATGGAAACCTCCAGCGCGTGGCTTACGTTAAAGGCGGCATCCGTGAGGTTTTGGATGCCTGTTCCTCCGTCCGGGTGAACGATCAGGTAATTCCCATCAGCCCTGAATGGGTTGATTTCATCATGGCTCGGAATGACGCCTATGCCCGCCAGGGGCTGCGCGTCCTGGCCGCTGCCGCGCGTGTTCTCCCGCGCGAACTTAGTGAATACCAGGTTGAGAGCATTGAAACCGACCTGACCTTTCTTGGCATGGTTGCGATGATGGACCCGCCGCGGGCAGATGTCACCGAAGCGGTTAAGAAATGCCACCGCGCTGGCATCCGCATCATTATGATTACCGGGGATTATGGTCTTACGGCAGAAAGCATCGCCCGGCGGATAGGCATCGTGCAGGGTGAAGACCTGCGCGTGATAACCGGCGGTGAGCTGGAAAACATGAGCGATGAGGAACTTGAAAAGGCCGTGCAAGGGCAGGTCATCTTTGCCCGCGTCGCTCCGGAACATAAACTGAGGGTTGTCTCCGCGCTGCAAAAGCTCGGCAGCGTGGTCGCCGTGACGGGCGACGGTGTCAATGACGCGCCCGCTCTGAAAAAAGCGGATATCGGCGTCGCGATGGGGCTTTCCGGGTCGGATGTTGCCAAGGAAGCCGCGGACATGATTCTAATTGATGATAACTTTGGCTCCATCGTGAACGCGATTGAGGAAGGACGCGCGGTTTACGAGAACATCAAACGCTTCTCTACCTATATTTTTACAAGCAATGCCCCCGAAGCAGTCCCCTTCATGGCGCACGCCCTTTCTGGCGCGCGGATCCCGATTGCTTTGAATGTCATGCAGGTGCTATCCGTAGACCTGGGCACCGATATTATGCCGGCTTTGGCCCTGGGCACCGAGCCGCCCGAGAAAGGCACCATGGACCGCCCGCCGCGCAAACTGAGCGAACACCTGATTACCGGGCAGCTCCTCACCCGCGCCTATCTGATCCTGGGACCGGTCCAATCCCTGGCTGCTATGTCGGCGTTTTACTTCTATTACTGGACCAACGGCTACGCTGGTCAGTGGCTAAACTTGCCAGCCAGCGGGCCTGTTTATAAGGCCGCTACCACGATGGCGTTGGCAGCGGTAGTCTTCTCGCAGATTGGCAACCTGTTCGCGCAGCGCGCCAGCCGCCAGTCTATTTTCAAGACACCCCTCTTCAACAACAAACTGGTTTGGTATGGGATTTTGAGTGAGTTGATCCTGATTTTGGCGATGGTCTACGTACCGTTTATGCAGCGCTTCATTGGCACAGGACCTTTTGAAGCGAAATACTGGCTGTTCCATTTACTTTGGATCCCCAGCCTTCCCATTGTGGACGCCATCCGCAAAGCGCTTGTATCCAGGAAAGAAAAAAGAGTCCTGCAAAAGCAAATTATTGCTGACAAAGGAGAAACAATATGAAAGTCATCATCATCGGGTGTGGACGTGTTGGCGCAGGTCTCGCGAAGAACCTGAGCATCCAGGGTATTGATGTCTCTGTGATTGACAGCGACCCAGGCGCCTTTGAACTACTCGGTCCAACTTTCAAAGGGAAGACCGTTGTCGGGATTGGCTTTGACCAGAAGGTACTTTCAGACGCGGGCATTGAACGCGCCGATGCCTTGGCAGCCGTAACCGCTTCGGATGAGGTTAACCTCGTCGCCGCGCGTATGGCAAAAATGGTCTTCAAGGTGCCAAGTGTGTCTGCCAGAGTATACGAACCCCAAAAAGCGAAAATTTACCGCCGGATGGGCATCCAGACTGTTTCACCAGTCACGTTGGGCATCGACCGACTGATCAGCACCCTGATTTACTCGCAGCTTAATATTGAGCGCGCGATTGGCGCGGGACAGGTCAGCCTGATCGACGTGGACGTCAAACCACAATTGGTCAACCACACCATCAAGGAGACGGAAGTTCCCGGCGAGGTTCAGGTGGTCGCGATTACACGCTCTGGGAAGACCTTTCTTCCGAACGCTGCCACACAGTTCCAGCAAGGCGATATCGTGCATCTCTTCGTAAAATTCGGCGCCAAAGACAAGGTCAGCCGCATTTTCGGGGCGTAGGCAAGGCTAAGGAGGAAAACATGAAAGTAATGATTATTGGCGGCGGAAAAGTTGGTACTTACCTGGCGAATTACCTGCTCAGCGAGGGGCATGACGTCCGGTTGATTGAACTGCGCCCGGAAGAGAAACCCCGGATTTTGCTGGATGTTCCTGAAAAAGCGATTTATCTGGGGAACGGCACCGACCCGGACGTTTTGGAAGCTGCCGGAATCCGGAAGATGGACGTGATCGCCGCCGTAACTGGACAGGATGAGGTCAACCTGGTTGCCACCAGCCTGGCGCGCTTTGAGTTTATGGTTCCGCGCACCATCGCGCGCACCAACCACCCCAAAAATGCCTGGATGTTTACCGACGTGATGGGTGTGGATTCCGCGGTAAACCAGGCAGACCTGATTGCCGCTTTGATTGCCGAAGAAATGTCCCTGGGCGACATGATTACCCTGCACAAACTGCGCAAAGGGAAATACGACCTGGTGGAAGAAAAAGTTGCCCCAAACGCGCTCGCCAACGGCAAAAAGCTGCGCGACCTGGCGCTTCCTTCGCAGTGCACGATAGTGGCAGTGCTGCGCAGCGGGGAATTGATTGTCCCGCACGGTGAACTGGAATTCCAAACCGAGGACGAAGTCCTGGCAGTGGTGCACAAAGACCAGAAGAAGGAACTGGCACACTTTTTTGACCGGATCGTCTGAAGCAATAAGAATGCTTTGCGAACCCGCCTTGCCGGCGGGTTTTTTTAATAAAATCAACGCCGGCTCACTTCGCGGGCAGGTTTATGGTAGGATAATGGCGAGAACCCTTACGCTACAGGCAGGAATACCTATGTTCAGAACACGTTTCGCCCCCAGCCCGACTGGTTATATGCATATCGGAAATTTACGCACCGCCCTCTATGCTTATCTGCTGGCAAAAAAACACGCGGGCGTGTTCATCCTGCGCATTGAAGATACCGACCAATCCCGCAATGTGCCCGCCGCGCTCGCCGCGATTTATAACGGGCTGGCATTGGCTGGCATCAGCTACGACGAGGGACCGGATAAGGACGGCGGCAAAGGACCGTACGTCCAGAGCCAGCGCCTGCCGATTTACCAAAAATACGCGGATGAACTCGTCACGAAAGGCGCGGCGTATTACTGCTTCTGCCAGAAAGATGACAAACCCGAAAGCGAAGACCTGCCCGCCCATCCGGACGTCACCCGCGACCCCTGCCGCCTGCTGACGGACGCTGAGGTCCGGGAGAGGCTGAGCCAGGGGCTCAGGCCCGTCGTGCGCCAGCGAATCCCCGAAGGCGGCAGCACCAGCTTCGAAGACCATGTCTACGGTCGGATCAGCATTGATAACGCCCAACTGGACGACCAGGTGCTGCTCAAATCGGACGGCTTTCCAACATATAACTTTGCCAATGTAGTGGATGATCACCTGATGGAAATCACGCATGTCATCCGCGGGCAGGAGTATCTATCCTCCACGCCCAAATACAACCTGCTTTACCAGGCGTTTGGCTGGCAAATCCCCGAGTATATTCACCTGCCCCTTATCCTGCGCGAGGACGGCGCTAAGCTTAGCAAACGTGCCGGCGATCCATCATTTGAGGATTTGGTCAACCTGGGTTACCTGCCCGAGGCGATTGTGAACTATGTGGCGCTGCTGGGTTGGAGCCCAGGCAACGACCAGGAATTTTTCACAATGCAGGATTTAATTGCTGCTTTTGACATGGACCGCATTGGCAAATCCAGCGCGGCGTTTTCCATGGATAAGCTCACCTGGCTGAATGGCGAGCACATCCGCGCGATGGACCCCGCCGCTTTTCATCAGAAAGCCAGCCAGTATTACCCCGAAGAAGCACACAAGCTGGACACCGAAAAAATCAGCCGGCTGATTCAAATCCGCGTGGAAAGGCTGACCGATATCCCGGGTATGATCCGCTTCCTCTTCGCGCTGCCCGAATACGGGGTGGAACTGTTTGAAAACCAGAAATCCAAAGCCACGCTCGCTTCCAGCGCTGAAGTGCTGCGCGAGGTCATCCCGCTGCTCGGGAACATGGAGAAATGGGATAACGAGAGTCTGTTCGCGGCGCTAAAGGATTTCGCTTCCGCGCGGGGCTGGAAAACCGGAACGGTCATGTGGCCTATCCGCACCGCCCTCTCGGGGCTGCCCGCTTCGCCGGGCGGCGCGACCGAACTGGCAGACTTGCTCGGGAAGCCGGAAAGTCTGCGCCGGCTGCGCATTGGCTTGTCCAAGCTGGAGAACTGACCCCTGAGCCAGCCTGGCAGGCTTGGGAATAGTTCTTGCAACCAAGGCACTAATCAATGGAAACCTGGCGCCTGCTGATGAAAGCTCTTTCGGACATACTCCCTCTGCTCACAGTCTTCCCATACGCGCTGCTCTATTACCTCGCGCTCTTGTGCGCCAGTTTATTGGCTGCTCTGGCCCTGCGCCGCTCTTCCGCGCGCGCTCAGTCGGGCGCGGCTCTCCGCCTGAGCCTTGCCGTCATCTTTGCCAGCCAACTGCTCCTCCTCACGCTCAGCCTGCTCATCCATCAGGGTTATGCCGGGCTTGCCCGTTTTTTTCCGCCCGTCTTCCACACGCTCACCCTGCTCACCCTGATTTGGCTCAGCGCCGGCTTGCTTACGGAGCGGCTGAGCGGGCGCCTGACCAATCTGCTCATCTTTCTCAGCGGGCTGGACCTGCTGGCCGGGGCGCTGAGCGTTTTCGCCTGGTCCACCTGGCCCGCCGAGAAGCCTTTTTCCGGCTCGGCGTTAAGCCTGGCTTGGTCGGCTGCCGCGCTCCTGGTTTTGTTGATTGCCCTGCTGCTTGCGCTGCGCGGCAAACGCCCGCACAGATTGGAACGCGTGTTGGTCCTCCTCATAGCCGCGCTTGGTTACCTGGTTAACGTCCTCTACCCTGCCGAAGGTCAGCTGCCCAGCGGTGTCATGCTGAGCCAACTGCTGTATTACCCTTTGCTCATCAGCGCCGCCTGGCAGTCCCGCCGCGGGCAAGATGCCCCCCGCTCCGCGGCAAGTTCGCCGCAAATGGCGGCCGCTCTGCTGGATATCGGTTTGCTCACCCGCTTGAATGAAATTCGCGGCGCCCTCACCCACGGCCTGGCCCTCTACCTGATGAGCGACCTGGTCGGAATCCTGGAGAAAGACCCTCTTGTACCAGCCTTCAACATCAGCAGCGCCTACGACCTGATCAGCGAGACATACCTGCCGGTTTTTCAGGTTTCGTTCAAACAGATTCCAAAACTTCGCCGGCATTTTGAAGATCTGGTCCCGCTGACCGCCAATGCCGGGGATGAATTGAGCGGCGAAAAACAAGCGCTTATGCGCGCCAGCGGCTTCAACGCGACTGGGCCTCTGCTGCTTTTCCCCATCGGCACGGGCGAAGAACCCGCGAAGCTCGCGCTGCTCTGCCTCAACCCCTACACCCAGCGCGCCTGGACCAACGCGGACCTGGACGCGCTCACACCCCTCACTGAAAAGCTGATCCGCATCCTGGGGCGCGCCGCAGCCGTCGAAACAGACAGCGCGCTCAAGGACGAAAGCCGGTTCCTTGCTAATCAGGCAGAGCGGGAAAAACGCGACCTGGCGGACGCGCTTTCGGCAAGTCAATCTGAATTGAACACCCTGCTCGGCCAGCGCGCGGATGACCAGGCTGCTTACGCCGCGGAGCTGCGCGTCCGCGCGGAGCGTCAGAAATACCTGGAAGCCCGGCTGGAAGCGCTGGAACACAAGCTGCGCACCCAGCAGGAAGACCTCTCTGAGTTGGACGCGCTGCGCCAGCAAAAAACAGCGCTTGAGCTTTCCCTGCAGGAAAACGAACAGCGCGCGCTCAGCCTGCACAAAGCGCTCGAGAACGCGCGCGCGGCGCTGGGTGACCTGCTGAATAAGGCAAGCCCCCCGCAAGAAACCCAAACAACCCCGCAGGGAGCCGGCGCCCAACTTGCGGCAGAACAGGAAGCCCTCCAACACAGGCTGGACGAACTGGCTTTGTCTTTCTATTCCCGCCGCGCCGCGCTGCGAAGCGACCTCAGCGCGCTGCCGGACATAAGTCAACCGACATACAGCCTGCTCCAGCAGGTGCTTGAGCAGCTGGCAATTAACGCGTTTGCTGCCGCGCCGCCGGAGAGTGAAGTCAACCTGAAAGTTGGGGCTGCCCGCTGTGAAGATGGAACGGCGGGTCTGGAGATTCTCATCTCCCACGCCGGCGCGGGACTGACAACCGGCGAACAAAAGCGCTTGCCCGGGCTCCTGCTCGGAGAGCAAGCTGAGCCGCCCGCGGGCATTGGCGATTTTGGCGCGCTGCGCGAAGCGGCCCGCCTGCTGCGCGAATCCGGTGGGCATTGGTGGGTGAAGAGCAAACCGGGAGGATTGACCGATTGGCGCGCGCTGTTCCCCATTGAAGCCGACGCGCGGCCTGTACCGCCGGAAAATGTTTAGACGGACGGGCGCAGGCAGGAGTTTGAAACGATGATTAAACTAAAACGGCATCAGATTATCACCTTGATTGTATTTGGAGCCCTCGCGCTGACCGCGCTGATGGTGGTCTTTTCCGGCGCGCTGGTGAGCGCGGCAGCAAACTCCAGCGCGTTCCCTTATCGCATCAGCTTCAAGGATTTTTCATCAACCCCGACTCCCTTCCAGCCCAATGCCTTTGCCAACATCCTCGAGGATGGCACAATCGAATTGCTGCCGCAGCCGATTTACACACCCACGCCGGTACCTGTGATTTCCCGGGCGCAGCTTCCGGATAACCAGCTGAATATCCTGCTCTTGGGCTGCGACGACTTTTCTGACAACGGCTTCCGCACGGATGTCATCATGCTGCTCTCCCTGAACCCAAAGCACCGCTCCATCAACCTGATTTCTTTCCCCCGCGATTTGTACGTCACCATCCCGGGTTATTGGTCCAACCGCATCAATACCGCCTGGGGTTTGGGCGGGTTTGACCTCCTCGCGGATACTTTCCAGGCGAATTTCGGCATCCACCCCGATTATTACATGATGGTCAACTATAACGGTTTCAAGGATGTGGTGAACAGCCTGGATGGAATTGACGTGGAAGTGACCCAGGAACTGCAGGATTCCTGTAAACTGGACCCCAGCGGTTGGTGTATCATGGAACCCGGCGTCGTCCACATGGATGGCGGCACAGCCCTGTGGTACTCCCGTTCGCGCTTGACCACCAGCGACTTTGACCGCAACCGCCGCGCCCAGGACGTGGTGAAAGCGATTTATCGCAAAGCGATGAACCTCAACGTGGTATTCAAACTGCCCGAGCTTTATGGCGCGTATCGGGAGTACGTGGATACCAATCTGCAGCTCGCGGATATCCTCCCGTATATGTCTTTGGCTTCTGAGGTAATGAAAACCCAGAACATCAACCAATACGCCGTCGGACCCGATACTGTTACCAATTGGATTACGGCCGAAGGCGCGATGGTGCTGATTCCCAACTATTACGCGATTAACCCGATAATTGCCGAAGCGCTCTACCTGAACGATTAAGGTTTGACAGGCGCGGGAAACCCGTATACACTCAATCCAGAACTTATCTACGCGAAACAGATTGGAGCAAAAATGAATCCGACTTCTGAAGAAATGAGCGCTCATCTGACTTCCAGCACCTTGATGCAGCCTGCCATCCAAGCCTGGAAAATTTACCTGCGCGACCAGGGGCGCTCCAACCATACCCTCAAAGCATTCATTGCCGACCTGCAGCTTTTGGCGAGCTTTTTGCCTACCGACGCGCAAATTGGCTCGGTCGGCACCAAAGACCTTGAAAACTACCTGAACTGGTTGGAAAACGAGCGTAACGTCCCCTGCAGCCCGAAAACGCTTTCGCGGCGGATTACCTCCATTAAATCTTTCTTCCGCTGGCTCTCCCGCGGCGGCGTGATTCCTTTCGACCCGGCAGAAAAGGTTGAACAAAAAACCGTAATCAGCCCTCTGCCCGTCGTCCTGACCAAAAGCGAACAGGAAAGGGTTCTTGAGGCTGCCGACGCGCTGCGAACTGCCGCCGCCAGCGATTTACGCCCATACCTCCTGCTCAAGCTCGTGCTCGAAACAGCCATGAAAAAAGGCGAATGCCTGAACCTGAAAACAAACCATGTGGAGTTGGACGGCCCGGAGGGTCCCTTCGTCTTCATCCGGTATTCCAGCCCGCGCTACCGCTACAAAGAGCGCAAAGTGCCTGTTTCGGCGGAATGGGCGCAAGCCTTTCAGGAATACGCTGCCGCGTATCAAATCCAGGACGCTGTTTTCCCCTGGTCCCAACGCCTTTTGGAATATCTGCTGGAGGGTGTCGGGAATGCCGCCCAGCTGGATAAGCACCTTTCATTTGCCATGTGCCGATGGACAAGCGCCCTGAACGACTTGACCGCCGGCGCGGACCCGGATAAAATCCGCCAGAAATTAGGCATTTCCAAAATTCAATGGCGCGAGATTTCCCAGAAGCTGCAAAGCCTGGCAAAGGAGTACGGCTACGAACCGGCAGCGCCCGAAAATCAGGAATAGCCCTGAGTACTACTACCAAATAGAAAGAAACTGACTATGCAACAACCAAAACGGAAGTCTTCACTTCCCGCTGTTTTATTCCTGCTCGTTCTCATCGCCGGGATTGCCCTCGGCGCGGCGGTCAGCCTTAACCGGACCCGGGATGGACAGGGCAGCTTCCTCAGCAACCTCTGGAACAAAAGCCCGGAGGCAATCAACGAACCTTATCAGGCTGGTTATTCGGAGGCGCTCCAAATTCCTCCGTATGTGAAAACCATCATGCTGCTCGGCTCGGATTACACCCCCGAAAGCGGGTACCGCACGGATGTGATGCTCCTGGCAGCCTTTAACCTGAAAACCAACCAAATCCACCTCTTTTCGTTCCCACGCGATTTGTGGGTGGACATCCCCGGTTACTATGCCCAGCGGCTCAACGTCGTGCACGCTGTGGGCGGTTACGATCTGCTCGGGGATACGCTGGCATACAATTTTGGCTTTCGCCCCGACCATTACGCGTTTGCCGAGTTTTCGGCTTTTAAGGACGTAATCAATCTGTTGGGCGGGATAAATGTGCAGGTGACCGAGCGCATGGAAGACCAATGCGATTACACGCCCGAACGTTGGTGCGTGGTGGAGCCTGGCATGCGCGCGATGGACAGCAATTTCGCGCTTTGGTATGTGCGCGCCCGCCTGAACTCCTCCGATTTTGACCGCACCCGTCGGGCGCAGGAAGTTTCCCGGGCGATTGCAAAAAAAATAACCAGCCCGGCTAACCTGCTCAAGCTGCCTTTCTTTATTGAATCCGCCCTGGACGTAGTGGAAACAGATATGTCCATTGGGGATATGTGGCTGTATATCATGCCGCTCAATAAGTTCTTCGCGGCTGACATGGCGCAAGGGTACACACTGAGCCCCAATGAGGCTGTCGGCTTCGTCACGGATGAGGGCGCGATGGTTTTACAACCGGATTACGGCGCCATTCACAATATCCTGAAAGAGGTTTTTTGGATTGAGTAGAGCCTGGGGTTCAGGCTGGCTTTTGCAGGCTGAGGTGGAGGATTTCCCGCTCATCTCCCAACAAACGCCAGGCTTGCGAAATCCGCAGCCCCGCCACCCATAAGAGAGATCCCTCACAGAAAACCAGAGGCCACCGCGCCCTGGCTGGCTGAGGGATTTTTTGATTCACAAAAAAATCGCTGAGTTTTTGCGTCTGGTTTGGCATTCCCAGCGGTGACCAGCGCTCGCCGGGTCGGGCGGCGCGCACTTCCAGCGGAAGGCTCAGGTCGGCCGGGTTCAGCCAGGCGTGTTCCGGGCTGCGCCGCGTTTGGGCTGGAATGCCCGCGAAGGTTTTCGCGCTGACGATTTCGGCGCGCAGTTCCCAGCCCTGCGCCAGCGAAAGCGCTTTTTCGAGGCTCAGTTCATAGCGTTCAGCCTGCCGAAGCTGTGGATACTGCGGAAAACTCAGCGGATACTCTTTTGGCATCAGGCGGATGCCTGCCTGTTGGTTCCAGACTTCCAGATTGCCGGGTAAATCAAACCGCGTCTGGTCTGCCCTCAGGCAGCTCAGCGCGCGGTCCAGCGTGTCTGCCCCCAGGTCGCGCAGGTTCGGGCGCAGTTGGCTGACGGCGCGCAGTAATACCCGCCGCTGCAAACCCTCATCCAGGTGCAAAAAAGCGTCTTTATCCAGCAGAACGCTTTCCCCGCTCTGTTCCCGCAGGCAGCTTCGCAGCGCCTGCTCTTCCAAATCCGCCAGAAGTTCGGCGTCCGCCCGCATCACCCGGGCGTTGCGCGTGATTACTCTCCGGAACGCGGGGTTCACCGCTTCCAAGGCCGGGATGATTTCATGCCTGAGGCGATTGCGAAAAAAGCTCGTGTTGATGTTGCTTTCGTCGCTAAGATAGTCCAGCTGGTTATCCCGGCAGTAAGCTTCGGTCTCAGAGCGCTTAATCCCCAGCATAGGTCTGAAAACAGGCAGCGAGGGGTGGAATTCCGTCAGAAGCGCGCGCGGTTGGATTCCCCGCAGCCCGTTGATGCCAGACCCGCGGATAAAGTGCATCAGGATTGTCTCTACCTGGTCATCAGCGGTATGCCCCACCGCGACAGCCTGCGCCTTGTTTTCTTCCGCCACCTGGAAAAGAAATTCATACCGGCAGCGCCGCGCGGCTTCTTCGAGGCCGAGCTTGTGCTCTTTGGCAAACCCGCCAACCTCCACCCGCCGGAAAGAACACGGCAGACCCCACGAAGAAAGCAGCGCCCGCACCCACTCAGCCTCTCGCGCCGAGGATGGGCGCAGCCCATGGTCCAGATGCGCGGCGAGGAAATTCACCCCGGCTTGGCGCAGGCAGTGCGCCAGCGTCAGGCTGTCCGCGCCGCCGGAAACCCCAATAACCAGAAGCTTGTGCGGTTTCCAACCGCACTCCTCGCGAAGTGATGATAAAATTCGTTCAGTGATCACAGGAAAATTATAGCATCCTGTGCTCGGTTCGCGCTGCCTCTGCGTTGTTAGCGTATACTAAATCAAGAGGAGCAAGAAATTATGCCCAAACTACTTGGAATCACCGGGAATATTGCCTCTGGAAAAAGCGCTGTCCGTCAGTACCTTGAAAACGAAGGCGCGCTGACGATTGACGCGGATTTGCTCGCGCAGTCCACCTATTTGCCGGGGATGCCGGCGTACCAGCCCATCCTGGAGCGTTTTGGCAGCGATATCTGCTATTCGGACGGTCAAATCAACCGCTCCCGGCTCGGGAAAATTGTGTTCAACGATCCAGCCGCCCTGCGGGAACTTGAATCGATTGTGCACCCGCTCGTGACGCAAGGCATCGAAGATGTGCTTGCCCGCGCGGATGTTGACCTGGTGGTCGTGGAGGCGATTAAGCTCTTTGAAGCCGGAATTCACGAACGCTGCAGCGCTGTCTGGGCAGTCACCGCCAAAGACAGCCTTCGTCGGGACCGCTTGATGAGCACCCGCGGTCTGACGGAAGCCGATGCCTGGCTGCGCATCCGCTCCCAAAGCCCTCAGGAAGAGAAAAACAGCCGCTCAGACTACGTAATCAGCACGGACGGCAGCTTTCAGGATACCTATACGCAAACTCAGGTCGGTCTCGAGCGGCTCCGTTCGGAACCGGCGGCTCAGCTCATTTCTCGCGAGGGTGAAGTTTTCGAGCCCCTTCGCCCCGGGTCTTTTTCGTCAGCGCGGGCGCTGCTGAACCGCTTTTTCCCGCAAACCTGGGAAGACGAGGACATTTACCGCTCGCTCAGCCACCGTTCCCTGCTGGCAGGCTTCAGGGAAGGCGAATTAACTTCCCTCGCATCCTGCAAGCTTGAGTTTTTCCTTGCCCTGGTACAAAGCGTCATACCCTACACCCCCGCCTCGGAACAACTGAAAAATGTGATTTCAGTGCTTGCCCTCGAAGCTGGAGTCCACTTGTGCAAGGCTCTCTACCTCCCGCGCGAGATGATCGCGCCGTTATCTGCCAAACAACTGGGTTTTTTACCGGGCGAAACTGAGCTCGTGGATGTGCATCCGCTTTCCAGCGCCAATTTCCTCCGAAAAAACGGGCTGGCTCCGGGAGAGGTGTTTGTCCAGTCCGGGTTTTAATCGGGGGAAGTTAGCGCGGAGCCTGTTAACAGGTTATACTTTAGCTTCACTGATCAAACGTAAGATGGTGCCTGCATGCAGGAGTTAATCAACAATTTTCTCTTTATTCTCGAACGCTTCGATTGGACGAGCGTAATCGACATCGCTCTGGTGACGATTTTTTTCGCGTTCCTGCTTTATATGCTGCGGGATACCGAAGCGCTGACTCTTTTACGCGGTGTCTTTCTGGTTGTCATTCTGATCACGCTGGTGACGTCCCTGGTCAATCTGCCCGCTTTTTCGTGGCTCGTGAACACCATCGCCCCGGCCATGATATTTGTTATTCCGGTTATCTTCGCGCCAGAAATCCGGCGCGCGCTGGAACGGGTCGGACGCATTTCTAACATAGATTTTCTTACCCGGCGCTCCGGGCCAAAGACGCGCGAACGCACCGAGAACACGTTACAGGAAATCACCAAGGCGGCGGTCCGCCTCTCGGAGAGGCGCCACGGCGCGCTGATTGTCATTCGCCGCAATGATTTTCTGAACCAGTATTACAAGAACGGCGTTTATCTGAACGCGGATATCAGCGCTGAACTGCTGCTGCAAATTTTCTATCCGAACACGCCCTTGCATGACGGTGCGGTGATCATCGAAGACAATCACATCAGCGCGGCAGCTTGCGTGATGCCCCTCTCCGCCAGCGGCGTCCTCAACAGCCTGCCCGAAAGATCGATGGGGCTGCGCCACCGCGCCGGTCTTGGGATCAGCGAGATTAGCGACGCGGTCGCCCTGGTGGTCTCGGAGGAAACAGGCAGCATCTCCATCGCCTATCAGGGTCGTTTTATCCGTCGGCTGGACGGCGAACGCTTGTTGAATACCTTGAGAGCTTTCCTTCTTCCGGAAGAACTGCCGGGCAAGCGCCTTGGAATTTTCAAGAGGAAGAACACGGAAAATGAAACATTAGGAGAGAAACCGAAATGAAAGCGCTGCGCTGGTTTGTCAGGTTCCTGCCAACGCTCTTCATGGCGCTGATCCTGGCTGTAATCGTCTGGGTTTCCGCGGTTTCCAGCTCCGACCCGAACGAGGAGCGCGAATATGCCGCGCCCATCCCAGTGACCGTGCTGGGTCTGGATCCCGACCTGATTATCTCGGGGCAGTTCGTGGACGAAGTTAAGGTTACCATCCGTGCGCCCCGCTCCGTGCAGGAACGCCTCGCTGTCAACCCGGACGCGGTACACGCCTTCATCAACCTGTCGGGATTAAAAGCCGGGGAACACACGCTTGAACCACAAATCGCGATTGATCTCAGCCCGACGCGGGTGACATTGGTCTCTCCAGCCGAGATTGACCTGCGGCTGGAGAATATCCTCAGCAAAGAGGTACCCGTAGAACTGCGTCAGACTGGCAGCCTGCCAATCGGTTACGAGGCCGGGACGCCCGTTCTTTCCCAGGAAACAGCGCTCGTGATCGGCCCCGAAAGTCAGGTGCAGAAAGTTGAACATGTTGTCGCGAGTATTGATTTAAGCAGCGTCATCACCAGCATCTCCCGTCAGGTGGACCTGAAAGCCATTGACGCGCGCGGGGTGATTGTCAATGGGATTAACCTCAGCCCGACCCAGGTCAATGTCGAGATCCCAATCACGCAGTTGGGCGGTTACCGGAACGTGTTTGTAAAAATTGTCACCACCGGACAGATTGCGCAAGGCTTCTATCTGACCGGTATCCTAGCAGACCCGCCTACGATTACGATATACAGCACCGACCCGGAACTCGCGGCAAACATGCCCGCGTTCATCGAAACGAAACCCCTGAACCTAAACGGAGCGGTTGAGGGTTTCCAGAAAGACGTGAGCCTCAATCTGCCCGAGGGCATCGTGGTGGTTGGCGACGGAAAAGTGACTGTCCAGGTGAGCATTGCCGCCATCCAATCCTCCATTCTGCTGACCGGACTCCCGGTGGAGGTCATTAACCTTGGTCCGGGGCTCAAAGCCGCGCTATCCCCGGAGCGGGTGGATGTTTACATTTCAGGCCCGCTTTACCTTTTGGACAAGCTAAACCAGGCGGATATCATGGTCAGGCTGGACCTGGCGAATAAAACCCCGGGAACTTACCAGTTGATTCCAACAGTAACCCTGGCAGATCTCGCGATCAATGTCGATTCCATTCTTCCCGCGTCCATAGAGGTGGTCGTCACCAGGTAACGACCGAAAATAATTCAGGAAAGAAAGTCATGACGAAACCCGTAATTGTTTTGGTCGGAAGACCAAATGTTGGCAAAAGCACCTTATTCAACCGCCTGATTGGCGAGCGCCTCGCGATTATTGATGACATACCCGGCACCACGCGCGACCGTCTGGTCGCCGAAGGCGATTGGTCCGGGCACGATTTCTTTGTCGTGGATACGGGCGGAATAGACCCCACCCGACAGCGCAGCCAGGAACCGCTTTCCATTGGCTCGGCTGCCTTTATCGCGGATATCCGCGCCCAAGCCGAAATCGCGATGGAAACGGCGGATGTAATTTTGCTGCTTGTGGATGCCCAGCAGGGCGTTACCGAAGCAGACCGCGAAATTGTGCAGATGCTGCGCCGGCGGCAAACTATCGTGGACGGACAGAACCACCCGCCAATCATTCTCGCGGTAAACAAAGCCGACAGCGAAGCTTACCGCGTGAACGCGCTGGACTTTTATTCGCTGGGTTTGGGGGAACCCTTTCCAATATCAGCCATCCACGGAACAGGCACCGGGGATTTGCTGGACGAGGTGGTCGCGCACTTCCCACACCCGGAGGAAAACGAAGAGGAAGACACCAGCATCAAGGTGGCGATTGTGGGCAAGCCCAACGCCGGCAAATCAAGCCTGCTAAACAAGCTGGCAGGTGAGACCCGTTCCATCGTCAGCCCCATCCCTGGCACCACCCGCGACGCGATAGACACCCGGATCATCTGGGAGGGGCTGCCAATCACCCTGATTGACACCGCTGGTATACGCAAACGCGGAGCTATCGAACCCGGCGTGGAAAAATATTCCGTTTTGCGCGCCATGCAAGCCATAGAGCGCTGTGACGTGGCGCTGCTGGTGGTGGATGCCGTCACGGGCATTACCGCGCAGGATACCCATATCGCCGGCTATATCAACGAAGCCTGGAAGTCGGTGATAGTAATCATCAATAAGTGGGACCTCATCGAAAAAGACACGCACACCATGGCGGAGTTTGAGCAGAATATCCGCCAGGCGCTGAACTTCCTGCCCTATGTACCGCTGGTGTTCATTTCCGCGGTCAGCGGGCAGCGTGTAAACCAGATTCTGCCCTTGGTGGCGCGCGTGCAGGAAGAACGCCTGGTACGCCTGACCACCTCCCAGCTAAACCGCATCCTGCAGGACGCGCAAGACTTGCATCAACCGTCTTCCGGCTCCGGACGTATGTTCCGCATCTACTACGGCACGCAAGTGCGCTCCGAACCGCCCACCTTCCTGCTCTACTGCAATGACCCCAAATTGGGTCACTTCACCTACCTGCGCTTCCTTGAAAACCAAATTCGCAAGGAGTATCCTTTTGTCGGTACGCCCATCCGGCTTGTGCTCAAAGCCCGCGAACGCGGTGAGGATTGACACACAGCGAAAGTTGTATAATTAGCCGAAACAGAATAACAGAAACAGGATTAATTACTGTGGAGCAATACACCAGTCAGTCTTTGCCAGAAACAAACCAGGAGGAAAAAACCCCTGCCAAGCCGCGTAGGAGCAGCTTTTGGATAGATACGCTTGAAACAATTATTATGGCGCTGCTGCTCTTCCTGGCAATCAACGCCGTCAGTTCCCGCGTGCGGGTGGAAAACATCAGCATGAAGCCAACCCTGCAGCCCGGTTATCTGATTTTGGTCAACAAATTAGCGTACAAACTGGGCGCACCAAAACACGGCGACATTATCGTCTTTGATTACAAAGGCGCGGGGCAGGAAGAATACATCAAACGCATCATCGGTTTGCCCGGCGACCAGGTCGTGGTTGAACATGGCATCGTAAGCGTTAATGGTCACCCGCTGACCGAGCCCTACCTTGCCGAACTGCCGCGCTATTCCGGCAGCTGGAGCGTCCCCGAGGACTCGTATTTTGTCTTGGGAGATAACCGCAACAACTCCTCAGATTCACATCAATGGGGGTATGTGAAGTCAAACGAATTAATCGGTAAAGCCATCCTGGTTTACTTCCCGTTCAACGCCGTGCGATCCCTGGTCATCCCCGACCTGGTGCAAGCCGCGAATTGAATCCGCGTTTGCCGCGCTGACAGTATTCGTACAAAACTCATCCAAACATAAACGCGATAAACGCTTATAATTACCCCGAAGGGAAATACACATGTCAGCTCATCCGAAATTCTGTCCCCGCTGCTCGATTGGACGTATAAGGCGCAAACGCCTCCCCTATGTTATGGTGGTGGAAGACCAGCTTGTCAACATCCCGCGCTTTCCGGCTTTAGTCTGTGATGTGTGCCATGCCTATATGTTCGACCCCGTCGCGCTAAGCCGACTCGAAGCCTCGCTCAGCGCCCGCCCGCGACCTGTAAAAACTCCCCGCGCGCGCCGGGCTGCACCGCTCGCCCCCGCCGCGACCGATAAACCGCTCGAAAGTTTTTAAACAGCCTGGCTGAGAGGGGGAACTATAAAACAAATTACTCTAAGAGTTGCGTAAGAAACCTGAAATCTTGTTGACTTAGCTTCGCGACAGTGCTATTATCTTATAGCAGTAATCATTATTTTTATTCTGTACCTTAATAATGGAGGGTTTTATTTATGAGCGCGGTCTTATTATCTCGAATTATTGGCGCGGTTGTTTTTGGACTTATTGGCTTCTTTTCCGGCACACCGATTCATAACTACCTTGCCTCTTTTTGGGCAACTTATCCATTCACCAACGGAATTACTGTCGTTATCAGTATTATTCTGTTTATGCTGATTGGCTATATCATCAGCCCCTGGATCAGCGTTAAACCAGTCCAGGCAATCAGTAAAATTCTCGGTAAATCCACCCCACAGGCAATTTTCAGCGGGTTAATTGGCTTAATTCTCAGCCTGGTTATTTCGGCTTTGCTGGCATATCCACTTTCCCTCCTGCCAAAGCAGTTGGGGCAATTTCTGCCTCTGGCAGTCGTGGTGGTGCTCGGTTACCTTGGGATGACGCTTTTTTACAGCCGGCACCTGGAGTTTTTGAACCTTTTTCGTTCCTTCTCCAGCAAAGTTACTACCAAAGGCTCCCGCACCCAGGTGGATGGTGAGCACCGTGTCTTGGTGGATACCAGCGCGATTATCGACGGGCGGATTGCCGATATTGCTAAAACGGGCTTCCTTTCCAGCACTTTAATCGTCCCCCGCTTTGTGTTAAATGAGCTGCAATACGTGTCAGACTCTGCGGATTCTCTCCGCAGGCAGCGCGGACGGCGCGGAATGGACGTGCTCACCGAACTCCAGCACGACGATAAAATCTCAATCATCATCAGCGATATCGATGTGGAAGGCGTGCGCGAAGTGGACGACCGTCTGGTGGTCCTGGCGCGCCAGATGCGCTGTCCTATCCTGACCAACGACTACAACCTCAACCGGATCGCCGAACTTCAAGGCGTTAAGGTTCTGAACGTCAATGACCTGGCTAATGCCGTCAAGGTCATCCTCCTGCCTGGCGAAAGCTTTGACATCCGCGTCATTCAGGAAGGCAAAGAATTCAACCAGGGCGTCGGTTATATGGACGACGGCACCATGGTGGTGGTTGAGAACGGTCAGCGCTACCTGAACAAAGATATCACCGTGATTGTGACCAAGATTCTGCAAACTTCCGCCGGACGTATGATTTTCGCGAAGCGCGAAGCAGACTAACTTCAGGAGGCGCCTTATGACCCTTCGCATCTACAACACCCTGACCCGCGAAAAAGAAGTTTTTCGCACATTGGAACCCGGCAAAGTGCGGATGTACGTCTGCGGACCCACCGTCTACGACCGCGCGCATATCGGGCACGCCATGTCCGCGCTGGTCTTTGATATCGTCCGCCGCTACCTGGAGTATTCCGGATACGAAGTGCGCTTTGTAATGAACTTCACCGACGTGGATGATAAAATTATTGACCGGGCTAATAAAATCGGAGCAGACCCCTTCGCGCTCGCCCAGGGTTACATTGAAGACTACCAACGCGACCTGGCAGCCCTGAACATCCTGCCCGCCTCGGTCAATCCGCGCGCGACCCAGGAAATGCCGCACATCCTGGAAATGATCCAGGCTCTGATTGACCAGGGTTCGGCATACGCCGTGGACGGAGATGTCTACTACCGCGTAGACTCCAACCCGGAATACGGCAAGCTTTCCGGGCGCCGCCTGGAAAACATGAACGCCGGCGCGCGCATCCAGGTGGACGACCGCAAGGAGCACCCGATGGATTTTGCCCTGTGGAAAGCCGCCAAACCGGGCGAACCCGCCTGGGACAGCCCCTGGGGAAAGGGCCGCCCCGGCTGGCACATAGAGTGCTCGGCCATGAACATGCACCACCTGGGCGAACAAATTGATATCCACGGCGGCGGGAATGACCTGATTTTCCCGCACCATGAGAACGAAATCGCCCAAACCGAAGCTCTCACCCACAAAACCTTCGCGACTTATTGGATGCACAATGGGATGCTGACGTTAAAAAGCGAAAAAATGTCCAAATCGCTGGGAAATATGGTCCTGATAGACGAATTTCTGGCAGACCATCCCGGAGATATTATGCGCTTGCTGGTCTTGAATGGTTCCTACCGCAGCCCGCTGACCTACAGCGATGAAGTCCTCGCGCAAACCGAACAGGCTTATAAACGCCTGCTCAGCGCCAAAAAAGGCGCCGAACCAGGCGCCCCCGGGCTGGAAGCTGCCAGAGCAGCCGCCCTGGAAGCAGAAGCGCGAAAAACCCGCACACAGTTCAAGGAAGCCATGGACGATGACTTTAACAGCTCAGCTGCCCTGGCTGCCCTGTTCGAACTTGTGCGCGCGATAAACCAGGCGCGCTCTGAAGGCGCCAGCCAGGCGCAGTTGGCGCCCGCTGTGCAGGTCTTTGAGGAGCTGACCGGCGTGCTCGGATTGCAGTTGGTAGAAGAAAGCAGCGGAACGACCAAAGCGGATGCCTTTATCGAACTGCTGATTGCGTTACGGGCTGAGCTGCGCGCGCAAAAACAGTGGGCGCTCGCGGATAAGGTGCGCGTTGAATTGGCGGCTCTCGGCGTGGTGTTGGAAGACAGCAAATCCGGCACCAGTTGGACCTGGGAGTAACCTTGCGCGAATGGGTCACCGGACGCAATCCGGTATATGAGGTTTTACGCGCCCGACGCCGGCACGTTTTCCGTCTGGTGCTCGCGCGCGGGTTAAAAATAGAAGGTCAGCTGACCGAAGCCCTGCGGTTGGCGAAGCTGCGCGGTTTGACAGCGGAAGAAGCCCCCCGCGACAGACTGGACGCGCTTTCCAGCCATCATCAGGGCGTCGCGTTGGAGGTCAGCGAATACCCCTATGCGGCGCTTGAAGATTTGATTCAAAACGCTAATAAGCAGGACGAGCCACCCTTCTTTTTACTGCTCGACCTGATTCAAGACCCGCAAAATCTCGGAACGCTGCTGCGAACAGCCGAGGCGGTCGGTATTCACGGCGTGATTATTCCCTCAGCTCAGGCTGCCCAAATCACCCCGGCGGTTGTACACGCCAGCTCGGGCGCTACGGAACACCTGCTTATCGCCCAATATAACCTGGCGCAAGCCATCGCCAAACTCAAGGCGCAAGACCTCTGGGTCTACGGCATGGATGAAGCTCCGCGCTCCAGGACGCCCGCGCAGCTGCGCATGGACGGCGGGTTGGCGCTGGTGGTTGGCAATGAAGGCTCAGGCTTGCGCGAACTGGTCCGAAAGAACTGTGATGAGCTTCTGCGCCTGCCAATGCGCGGCAAGATAGAATCATTAAATGCCGCCGCGGCTGGTTCCATCGCGCTTTTCCTTGCCCGGCAGGCAAGGGATAAGTTCTGAGATTCCCCGCCAGCTGTCAGCTTTTTGGCGCCTCCTCCGCCCGCCCGGCCCGGCAGTCAGAGTAACCGCCTGGATACGAGCCAGCGGGCGGCCTGGCTGGCGCTCACTGGCCAGAGTCGGCCTCCGCGCGCCCAGGTTCACGCGGTGCTGTGCGGAGCGCGGTCAAACAGCCGCCAGACCATCAAACCCCGATATATAAATTGTGTAAGAAGTGTCTATCAGCCCTTGACTTCCGGTTTTAAGGGTTGTATTATTGGGCGTATTAGCACTCAATTTATGAGAGTGCTAAATTGATGAGAAAAACCAAACTTTGGAGGACTATATGACAATAGCAATGAAACCTTTGGGAAGCCGACTGGTGATTGAACCAAAAGAACAGGAAGAAGTCACCCCTGGCGGGATTGTTCTGCCCGATACCGCAAAAGAAAAACCCCAGAAGGGTACTGTTATCGCGGTTGGTCCTGGCGACCGAAACGAAAAAGGCGAACGGATCGCGATGGATGTAAAGGTAGGCGATTTGGTGCTTTTCGCCAAATACTCCGGTACTGAAATCAAGTACGAAGGTAAGAAGCTGTTAATTCTGCGCGAGAGCGATATCCTCGCTATTCTCGATTAACTTTTGCGATTGAAGGAGACACTTTATGGCTAAACAACTTATTTTCTCGGATGAAGCACGCCGCGCTCTGAAAAATGGCGTGGATATTGTGGCGAACGCGGTTGTCACCACCCTTGGTCCTAAAGGACGCAATGTCGCTTTGGACCGCAAGTACGGTTCCCCCACCATCACCCACGACGGCGTGACGGTTGCCAAGGAAATCGAACTGAAAGACCCCTTTGAGAATATGGGCGCTCAGCTGCTCAAGGAAGCCGCGACCAAGACGAACGATATCGCTGGCGACGGCACCACCACCTCCACCGTTCTCGCGCACGCGATGGTCAGCGAAGGCTTGAAAAACCTGGCTGCCGGCGCGAACCCGATGCTGCTCAAGCGCGGTATCGAAGCTGCCGCCAAAGCGGTCGCAGAGGCGATTCACGAGCAGGCGATTGACATCACCACCAAAGAAGAAATCGGCTCTGTCGCCACGATTTCAGCCCAGGATTCTGAAATCGGCAAGCTCATCGCGGACGTGATGGACAAAGTCGGCAAAGACGGCGTTATCACCGTTGAAGAATCCAAAGGTCTGGAATTTGAGACCGAATACGTGGAAGGTATGCAGTTCGACCGCGGTTACATCTCTCCTTACTTTGTAACCGACAACGAACACATGCAAGCCAGCCTGGACGATCCCTACATCCTGGTTTATGACAAGAAGATTTCCGCTGCCGCGGACATCGTGCCCCTGCTGGAGAAAATGATCCAGGTTGGCAAGCGCGAAATCGTGCTCATCGCTGAAGATGTGGACGGCGAAGCGCTGGCGACCCTGGTTGTGAACAAGCTCCGCGGAATGATTAATGTCATCGCCGTGAAAGCCCCTGGATTTGGCGACCGCCGCAAGGCTATGCTGCAGGATATCGCAATCCTGACCGGCGCCACGGTTATCTCCGAAGAAACCGGCCGCAAGCTGGAAAGCGCTAGCATTGAAGACCTTGGCCGCGCCGAAAAAGTCACCACCGACAAAGACAATACGACAATTGTCGGCGGCAAGGGCGATTCGTCCGCCATCAAGGGCCGCATTGAGCAAATCCGCGTGGAAATTGACAACACCACCAGCGATTACGACCGCGAAAAGCTGCAGGAACGTCTGGCGAAGCTCTCCGGCGGGGTTGCCATCATTCGGGTTGGCGCCGCGACCGAGACCGAGCTGAAAGAGAAGAAACACCGCGTGGAAGACGCCCTCTCCGCCACCCGGGCCGCTGTTGAAGAAGGCATCGTGGCTGGCGGCGGCGTCGCCCTGGTCAACGCTGTGGCTGCCCTGAAAGAAATCAAGATGGACACCACCGACGCCCAAATCGGCGTGAATATCGTCCGCAACGCCCTCGAGATCCCGATGCGCCGCATCGCGGAAAACGCCGGCAAAGACGGTTCCGTGGTCGTTGAGACCGTGCGCCAGAAGCAGGCTTCCACCGGCAACAAACACCTCGGCTACGACGTCCTCAATGAGGAATACTGCGACCTGGTCACCGGCGGCGTGATTGATCCCGCCAAGGTTACCCGCGGCGCTCTGGAAAACGCTGCTTCCATCGCGGCAATGATCCTGACCACCGAAGCCCTGATTACCGACATCCCCGAAGAGAAAGCTGCCCCGGCTATGCCTCCGGGCGGCATGGATTACTAAAATCCGCCTGTATACAAAAGAAGAAACCGTCCGTGAGGGCGGTTTCTTTTTTGGCATTCCAGCGATACCGTTTCCCGTTCCGTCCGCCAGAAAAGCAGCTCATCCCAGGAGGAATCAATTCATCCAATCCGCAGTGTTAAGTGAGAGAGGAAGCTCGGCATCCTTTAACACCTTGAAGAGCACGGCATGGACGGTTGATTTTTTTACCTTTGAGAGCGTCGGAAGACTGCCCTGCCAAAGCCTAGGGTTTGGGCGCGCTCAGGAAAGGCGCGCGGAACGGTGAGCAGGGACCCATCAGCGAGTATAAGCAGGCGGCAGAGCATCAGCCCGCGCAACAGAGAGGAAAGAAAAAGGGCAGCCGTAAACCGAAATCCCAGCGCAGCTGAAATTACTGCCTGTTCTCACTGCCAGCTTTCAGCCTTTATCATCAACTTTCCCAAGCCCGCGGGATTGTTTACCGCGTACATTGCTTCAGGCTCGCTTGAACAAAAAATGTGATTTGATACAATGATGAAAAAAAGAAGGGAAAATTATGGAAACAGAACAAGTCCCAATCGATCAAATTTTAAAATTCCAGCAGGATGAAATTGACGGTCATGTAATCTACAAGGGGCTGGCAAAAATTGTGCGCGACCCCGCCGACAGCAAAATCATCTCACATCTTTCAGCGGATGAGCTCGGACATTATCTCACCTGGCGGAGATACAGCGGAAAGGATGTGAAAGCGAATAAATTCAAAGTGTTCGCCTACCTGCTGCTTGGGCGTCTGTTTGGATACACTTTTGTCATCAAGATGCTCGAGAAAGACGAAGACAAAGCCTCCGAAAACTACGCGCCCTACAAAGCGCGCTTCCCCGAACTGGAAGCAATCATCCACGACGAGGATGTGCACGAAGAGCAGCTGATCGCGATGATTGACGAAGAAAGCCTCAAATACTCGGGGTCTGTGGTGCTCGGGCTGAACGACGCGTTGGTGGAACTGACCGGCACGTTGGCAGGTCTGACGCTGGCGTTTCAGAACACGCGTCTGATTGCGTTGAGCGGGCTGATTACCGGCATCGCGGCGGCGCTCTCCATGGCAGCCTCGGAATTCCTCTCCACCAGCTCCGAAGAAACTGATAAACACCCGGTCAAAGCGGCTGTCTACACCGGAATAGCCTATATCATCACCGTGGCAGCCCTCATCCTGCCCTATTTGCTGTTCACAAATTACTACGCGGCCCTCGCGGCGATGCTTCTGTCTGGCGTATTAATTATCGCGCTGTTCAATTATTACAGCTCTGTGGTGCGCGAAGAACCATTCCTCAGGAATTTTGGCAGGATGGCTGCCATCAGCCTGGGCGTGGCCGCGCTGAGCTTCGGAATTGGCTACCTTGTTCGCAGCGTTTTCGGTATTGAAGTGTAAGCTGTTGTCGGGTCAACCTCCGGGGCGCAACCGCATTAATGAGTATAATTGAGCTATGTTTAAACCGAAGCTGGTAGCCTTTCTGTTTGTGTTGGCTCTCATCTTAGCCGCCTGCCGGCCGGCTGCGCCTGTCGAACCCATCCCGACTTCCAGTCCGGCTGAACCGACGCTTGCTGCGGCCTCAGAAACCCCAGCCCCCAGCCCCACCCCAACCAGCCTGCCTGCTGCCGCGTTGGTAAATGGTGAGATTATTCCGCTGAGCTATTACCAAAACGAAGTTTTACGCTACCGCGCGTCTTTCGCGGAAGGTGAAACGCCGCCAACAGATACCGAAATTCAGACGACTGTGCTTAATTCCCTGATTGAACAGCTCTTGCTCGCGCAGCAAGCCCGCCAATCGGGTTTTACATTTACGGACGCGGACGTACAGCAGCGGATTGACGCGCTGCTTACTCAGCTTGGCTCTGGCAGCGCCCTGACCGATTGGATGCAAGTTAACCATTACGATGACGCGGAATTCCGCTACGCGCTGAAGCTCAGCACGGAAGCCGCCTGGCAGCGCGACGAAATCATAAACGCGGTGCCCACAGCTGTGGAACAGGTGCGCGCCCGCCAGATTTTCGCCCAGACCCAGGCTGGGGCGGAGCGCGCGTTGACAAGTCTCAATTCCGGCGCCAGCTTTGATGATCTGGCCTGGCAGTACAGTCCAGAAACCGGCGGCGAACTGGGTTGGTTCCCGCGCGGCTACCTGCTTTATCCTGATATTGAGGCAGCGGCGTTTTTGCTTGCCCCCGGCGAACATTCCGGCATCATTCAGACGGAAATCGGCTACCACATTATCCAGGTAATGGAACGCTCCGACGCCCACCCGCTGACCACGGACGCCCGCCTGAGCCTTCAAACCCAGGCCTTGGCGCAATGGCTTGAAGCCCGCCGCGCCGAAGCGAAAATTGACCTGGTGCTGCCATGAGAAATCCGAAGCCGGCGGGACTGCCCAAGAGGCGCGCTGCCGCGGAAGCCCAGAGCGGCATCCCCAGCATGGCGCGCCGCAAGCGCGGTTCGTGTTCCAGCGTTACAGTCGGCATTTTTCTGATGATAATCATCCTGATTGTATTGCTGGCAGCATCCGGCATCATCCCGGCGCCAGTTGTGCGGAAGACCACGCCGCTCCCCAGCCCAAGCTTCACCAGCACCGCTCAGCCCGCCGGAGAAGTTAGCGCCACCCCGAATGAAGTCAGATCCCCAACCGCCACGTGGACCGCGCTGCCCAGCCTCACCTCTACCCCTACCCCCACCCTCACTTCAAACCCCAGCAAGACCCCGACCCTCACGCCTACCGCGACGGAAAAGAGCATGCCTTTCGTCATGCGCGGCACGCCGGAAGGGCTCTCGCACACACTTTTTCACCCGGAATATTCCTGTGAGGATTACCTTTTCATCGGTGGGCAGGTTTGGGATTTGCAAGACTCCGCGCTGCAAGGGTTGGTATTGCGTCTGGGCGGCACCTACGGTGGCGATATCGTGGATATGACCGCGGAAAGCGGCTCCGCGCTGATTTATGGGCGTTCCGGTTACGAGTTCGCGCTGAAAAACAAGAAAATCGCGGAAACCAATATCTACATCCAACTGGAAGACAAGCACGGCGAAGCGCTTTCCGCGCGAACCTTCCTGAACATCACCGCGTCTTGCCAGGCAAACCTGATTATTGTGAATTATAAACAGGTACGTTAGTTAACCCCAAAAATACGAACCAAAACCCTATCGCGGATAACGCGGCGCGAGGGGAACATCCTCCGCGCCTGCCAGCGCGCCCGAAACTTTTTCCGAGCGCAGCGGTAAGACTCGGCTGTTGGCAAAGTATGGGAAGTCAAACTCAGTCGGGTCGCCGGCTTTCTTGCCGGGAATTGGCAATAAGCGGGCCGTGAGCGGCTTGTTCAGGCGCAGCGCCAGGGCTGCCAGGTCCAACAGCAGCGGGTAGAGCTGGTCGGCGTTTGTATCCCCGGGCAGCGGAATGACGTCCAGCCCGGTGCCGCACACGGCAGAGCACAGCAGCAAATCGGTCACGCTCAGGCTGTTCTCGGCGGCGCGCTGAGCTAAACCGGAATCTTCCAACACGGGCAGCATCAGGCCGTTGAAACCGGTACGGGTGAAGCGCGCGCGGTCCAGTGTATCGGTCAGGAAAGCCGAAGCGAAAAGCGAGCCGGGGAGCCCGAAGGCCGGCACGCCCAGGCTTTCCAGCGCCCGTCCGATGGACGCGTTTTCCTGTGGGAATGGAGCCAGCGTGAAATCCAAGCCTTTAAAGGCGTACCTATACATGCGGCTCAGCTTTTGCGCGGCGGCTTCCAGCTTTCCCGCGGCGCTTTCAACCCCGGCGATTAACAATTGGCGGGCTTCTTCCAGGCTTTTTGCGGAAGAAAACGTGCTGACAGCCAGGTCAGCCGCTTCCATTGCCAGCGCGAAAGCCGGCGCCGTGTTTTCGGCATAAGCTGCCGGGAAGAAAGGCGCGTACGGGGGAACGTTCGCGGAAGCGCAGAAGTTCAGATTGGCAAAGCCGTCCGGGCGGTGCGCGGCGAGCGTTGTGATGATCCGCGCGCAGGCTTTGGCTGCCGGGAGAGACACCTCGCCCCGCGGGGTGGTGAGCATGCCCGAAAAAAACACGTTGTGGGTGGCAGCCAGCGCTTCCGGGATAAGTGGATAGGTTTCCAGGTCGTTCGTCAGAGCGGGGCCAAGCGAAAGGTACTCAAAGCCTTCAGCGTGCGCCTCAATGGATAGTTCCCGCGCGGCAGCTGCAAGGTGTTGGGGAGCAGCAAACCTGGAAAAGGGCGGCAGCGCCATACGCAGGGTCTGGACCTCGAAGCCTTCCTGCGTGAACACAGCCCGGGCGTGATTGGCGAAGATGCCCAGGTGTTGGAGCAGCAGGCGGTTGGGGGGCCAGCCCGGCGCGCAAAAAACGGTAATGGAGCGGATTTTCACAGGTTTTTCCCCTCGCTGCGCTGACGGAGCGCTTCAAAAAGCAGGATACCCGCTGAGACTGCGGCATTCAGGGATTCATTCCCGCCCGCCATCGGGATCCGCACGCTGCGGGTGACGAGTTTCGTTGCCGCGGGGCTGATGCCTTCCGCCTCGCCGCCAATCAGAAGCGCGCAAGGAGCCCGGAAATCCGCCTCCCAGCAGCTCAGTTCGCCATCCATGTCGGCATGGTACACATTCAACCCTGTCAGGACGACCGCCATAAGCTCCCAATCCAGGTTGAGAATTGGGAGGCGAAAATGCGCGCCCATGCCCGCCCGCACGACCTTTGGCGCGAACGCGTCGGTGGTGCCGGGGCTCAGCAAGGCTGCCTGCGCGCCGGCAGCTTCCGCTGAACGTAATATGCTGCCCAGGTTGCCCGGGTCGCGCAGCTGGTCGAGGATCAGCGCGAAGTTCAATGCGTCCGGCAGCTGCCACTCCGGCAAGTCAAACACGCCAAGAACGCCCTGACTGGTGACCGTGTCGGCAAGCGAGTCGAACAATCGGTCCTCCACGTAAAGAATGGGCAAATTATCCGGACGCGGAGAGAGGGCGCTCTCCACCCGCGGGGCATGCGCGGCGCGCACAAGGACATAACGCGCCCGCGCGCCGGAGCGCAGACCATCCTCCACCAGGCGCGCGCCTTCCGCGGCGAAAGCCTCCAACTTACGGCGGGCTTTGGGCTGGTTTAGCAAAGCGCGGACTTCCTGCACAAATTGATTTTGAGGGGAGGTAATAATTTCCTGTACCATGGCTGCTGAAAGCATTATACATGCTGTTCGCCGGGCAGGCTCTGCTTGTTCACCAGGATTTGCCCGGCAGCGGTGATTATCAGCTCACAATATTGGACGCAGTGATGATTCAACAGATGCGGATAAGCCGCCCCGGGGTTTACGAAATGCCTGCCGTTGATAATTTCGTGCAGTTGGAAGTGGGTATGCCCAAAAATTATCAGGTCTGCCGAGGGGTAGAGCTTCGCGAGGCGCTCGCGGAAGGCGCGCACGTTTATTTTTCGTCCGGTGACCAGCAGGCGCAGGTAGTTCAGGGCGTACTGCCACATGCTCACGTGCCCATGCGTGAGCACGAAATGAATGCCATTTACCTCAAAGCGCTGTTCTTTGGGCAGCTTGATACGCCGCAGCCAGTCGCGGTTGCCCTGCACGGCTGTGACAGGCGCGATAGTCTGCAGTTCCTCAAGCACTCCCGGAACGCAGATATCCCCGGCATGCAGGATGGCTTCGGGTTGGAAGGCGCGAAAGGCTTCTAAAAGGCGCGGGTCCAGGCGCCTAACCCGGTCGCCAACGTGAGTGTCCGCGATGACGATAAAGCGGCGGTCCGTGTTTGAGGTTTGAGCTTCAGACATGCGCGGTATTATATCAGAGTGGGGCAGGCAGGGGGGTTATCAGTTTTTTGGGTGCGCCCTGTTCACAGGGGCGAAGCACCCGCGGCTGCTGACCATGTAATGCCAGACTTTATCCCGGGCTGCTTCGCCTCTCCATAGACGCATCTTTGCTCTCGCAGGTGTCCTCCCTGAACGAGTATTTGACCGAAGGTCTCATCAATTATCATCTATCAGGTTTTTGGATGCGCTCTGTTTGTAGGGGCGAAGCACCCGCGGCTGCCGACCATGTAATGCCAGACTTTATCCCGGGCTGCTTCGCCTCTCCATAGACGCATCTTCGCTCTCGCAGGCGTCCTCACCTGAGCGAGTATTTGGCGGAAGGTCCCATCAATTATCACTACCTGACGGTTGGGTCAAAACCCAGCGAAAAAACAATAAACCTCAGAGACCCAAAGCTCAGACGCCTTGCATGGTCCGGGGACCGTGCAAACGCAGCATTTCTTTCTACATTGCAGACATCGCCTTGTGCCATTCCACCATCGTGCGGTAGGTGCGGTAGCCCATGTTCTCATACAGCTTCAGGGCGCCGCTGGCGTTGCCCGCATCCACCGTAAGGGCAGCTTCCTGCAAGTTCATCGCCCTGAGCATGCGCAGCGAACGCGCGATTAACGCCCGCGCCAGACCCTTTCCGCGATAGGGCTTTAACACAGAAATACCTTCGGTGTATCCGCGCAATTTGCCAGTTTTTTCATTCTCCAGCATGTCTATAAAGTTGTTCACCTGCCCGACCGGCTCGCCGCCGTCCCACGCCACCTGCCAGAGCATAGGCTGGAACCAGCGCCCTTCCTTCCAGTTTTGATAATCTTCTTCGCGCGGCTCAATGTAGCCCCAATGCTCGCTGAAAGCTTCGTTGCCGCGCTCCCAGACCCTGTGGTATTCCCCGGGCAGCGCCGGGCGGATTTCAAGACCTTCCGGCAGATCGACATCCGGAATTTGCTCCAGGTCCCTGGACATGGAAAAGAACCAACGCACCGCGCTGTAGCCAGCATTTTCCAGCATCGCGCAGCGCTCGCGGTCGCTTTGATCGCAAGATTGCGCGAAAATATGCGCGCCGCTGTCGGTCATTTCCAGCGCGATTTCCTTTTGGCGCGCCTCAAGCCAGCCCAACAACGCTTCGCTCACTGAAAGCGAAGTCTTGCCGGGCAAACGATTAATCAGTTGGTAAAACACTTTCTGACTGCCGACTTGCTCCCAGAATGCGCGCGCGTAGGCGATGACTTCTCCGCCTTGCTCCGCAATCAGCAGGTCCCTGAACGGGTCGCAGTTGCTCAGATGGCGGTAATCAATCCGCATATCTTCCACTGTGTATGCGCCCTCTCCAAACCCGGCAGCGCACATCGCGCTCCAAAGCTCCACCATTGCCGGGTAATCACGTTCACCCTCAAAATGTCGGAAACGGATTCCGGGTAATTCGGGTAATGTTGTAATAATGTCCTTGTTTTCCATTTTTCCTTCTTCCAGACCACCGCATCGATTGGATTGCGGCGGTGAACCTGATACCCCGTGGAAAACGTGATTAACAAAAAAACCACGGGGTCCGCGAACGCCCGTGGTTGTTATTTCTGATAATTGGGGGATTAACGACCTACAGGCGCAATACGGCCTTGAACAGGAACGCCGGCGGAATGCTGGCATTCGTCTCTATATGAAAACAGCTGAACTGAGCTCATCAATGCACCTCTTACAGGGTATTTTAACACCGGAAATTTTCAGATGTCAATGCCGGCGCCGCTTCGCCTGCGGCGCTATTTTTCCGGGCTCTCCCAGAGCCAGGCGGGAATCAAAACAGTGAAGATGTGCGGGCAAAGGCCGCAAGTCTTGGCGAGTTATGGATAGAGCTTCTTATTTTACTTTTTTCAGGAAACCAAACACAAGCACCACGAGCGCCCCGATCCCGCTCAAGCCCGCCAAAACCAACCCGACAGTTTTTCCATCCGCGAAGGCGCGTTGGTAAATTGGGGGCACCCTGGTTTCGGTCGGCGTGGGTTGGGGCGTGTGTGATGGCACAGGCGTCAGGGACGGCCTCAGTTGGGTTGGCTGCGGGGTGATGCGTGTCGGTGTGGGGGTGAGGGTCAGCGTGGGGGTGGCCGGGTTTGCCAGGCGAATAATCAGAATTTGCCCGACGTACACATCAGTTGCCAGCGGGCTGTTGCCGCTGTTGGTCATAATTTCGGCTCCGGTCAGGCCGTAAGCCAGGGCAATTGCCCACAGTGTTTCACCCTCCCGGACGATATGGATAATCGAGCCGTCCGCGTTGGGGGTGGAAGTGATAATGGTGTTCACGTAAGAACTTGTGGCTTCCTGCTGAGGATGCTCTGCCGCCGGGTTGAGGTAGAAATCCGCGTTCAGTCCTGATTTGACCAGGTGCGCGTTGGCGGCCATGGAAGGTATCATCAACACCGCAAAAAGGAGTAAAACACCGAGGGTAATCGTCTTTTTCATGATAGCTTATTATAGCTGTTTTATTAAACTCGTGCCCGCGCCTGTCAACCCCGAAAATTCACTGTCGCGACTGCCCTCTGGTATCCAGCCGGTTCCATTGGTAGAATATTAAGCATTCATGCTGGTGCCGCTTCCCGGCTTTCGAGGAGAACTAATATGCTGGACTTAAAACTAATTCGTGAACAACCTGAGCTAATCCGTGAATCCCTGCGAAAACGCCACATGGAATCTGAGGTCGTGGAGCAGATTCTGGAGCAGGATGAGCTGCGCCGCGCGTTGATCCTGGAAGTGGAAACAAAAAAGGCGGAGCGTAACGCCGTCAGCAAGGAAATTGGCAGGATGAAGGATGCCGCCTTTCGCCAGGAAAAAATTGACGCGATGCGCGAGCTGGGCGAAAGCATCTCGGTACTGGACGCGAAGCTGAAAACCGTCGAAACAGAGCTGCACCTGACCGTCGCCGGTCTGCCAAACATCCCCGATCCGGACGTGCCCGTGGGGGTGGATGACAAAGACAATATCGTGGTGCGCACCATTGGCGAGAAACCCGGCTACGATTTTGAGCCGCAAGCCCATTGGGATTTGGGCCCGCGCCTTGGGATGATTAACTTTGAAGCCGGCGTCAAGCTGGCTGGTACCCGTTTTTACGTGTTGGAAGGCGCCGGGGCAAGGCTGGAGCGCGCGCTGATTTTCTGGATGCTTGATTTGCATATCCGTCAGGGGTACCGCGAAATTTACCCGCCCTGGATGGTGCGCCAGGAGGTCATGTTCGCTTCGGGTCAGCTGCCAAAATTTGTGGATAATCTCTACCACGACGCGGAAGAGGACTTCTGGATGGTGCCCACGGCGGAAGTGCCGCTGACCGGTATGCTGATGGGCGAAGTGCTTGAGGAAGCCGCCCTGCCGCTGAACCTGACCGCTTACACCGCCTGCTTCCGCCGTGAGAAAATGAGCGCCGGGCGGGACGTGCGCGGCATCAAACGCGGACATCAGTTCGACAAAGTGGAAATGTATAAATACTGTCTGCCTCAGGATTCGCCCGCGCAGTTGGAAAAAATGGTGGCGGATGCCGAGGAAACCTGCCGCCTGTTGGGTCTGACTTATCGCGTTTTGCTGCAGTCCACCGGCGACCTGAGCTTTGGCTCGCACAAGACCTACGACCTGGAAGTCTGGGCGCCGGGCTGCCAGGAATGGCTGGAAGTCTCATCTGTTTCCAACATCGGAGAATTCCAGGCTCGCCGCGCGAACATTAAATACCGCCCGACGGACGGCTCCTCCCCCAGGTATCTGCACACGCTCAACGGTTCTGGTCTCGGCCTGCCGCGCACGCTGATTGCCGTGATGGAAACCTACCAACAGGCGGATGGGAGCATTCGCGTGCCAGAGGTGCTGCTGCCCTTGATGGGCGGCATAGAAGTCATTCGCGGATGAGCATCCCCCCGGCATTAATTCATACGCTCGTTCTGGTGATTTGCGCGCTGATCCAGTTAGTTGGGTTGGTGGGTTTGGTGCTGGTGTTCTTCCCCGGCCCGACGGTCGCGTGGGTCGGGCAGCTCATCTGGGCGATTTATACGCGCTTCAATTACGGGCATGAGTCGTGGCAGTTTACGCTGAGCATCGCGTTTTTCGCGTTCAGCACACTCCTGATGCTCGCCGGTTCGTTTTTGGAAAATCTGATGATGACAGGGCAAGCCCGAAAGCGCGGCATCCCCTGGTGGGAAATTGGCTTAAGCTGGTTCGCGATGATTGTGGGCGGCATCCTGCTTACGCCGCTGGGCGGGTTGGCTGCTGCGCTGTTGGCCTTGTTCCTGGTAGAGTATCAACGCCTGGGAAAGAAGCAGAAAGAAGCCTGGAACTCAACGAAAGCAGTGGCTTTGAGCTGGGGCTGGTCCACGCTGATTCGCGTCGGGATTGTGCTGGTGATGATCGCGCTCTGGGCGGCGGCGGTGATCTGGTTTTAGCATTTCCCGACCGGAAAGCTGCACAGGTCTCTCCCTAGCAAAGCGGCGCGCTCCGGAGGCAGCCGCGGGCGTTCGGCTCCGCAGGCGGCCCTGATTGTGAAAACTAAGGCATCGGTGGATTTGACTGGCAGAATTGGAAAGAACGCCGGGGGCTACTCACCGCTGCAGATGGCTTCACTGGCTTCCACGATCCGCATAATCGTCGGGTTATCCGCATAGGCGGAACGCACCTCCGCCAACACCTCAAGCGCTTTTTCGCATTTATCATCACCCGGGCGGTGCAGACCAGCCAACACGGAGCCGTAGATATAATAATATGTGACGGTGGTATCCGAAAGCGGCAGCCCCGTAATCACAATTTGCTCAGCTTCAGGGTCTTCACATTCGCGCGCTTCGCAGCTTGTGGCGGCGTCACAGCCGCGCACTGCGCACTGCAGCAGGGGGATGGAGCCTTCATAGTTGCGCGCCCGGTAATAGATGACCCCAACTTGCCCATAAGTGTCGGCGTTATACGGGCTCAGGGTCAGCGCCTTATAAGCGTTCCGTGAGGCCACCATCGCCTCACCCATACGCACATAAGTGTTGGCAATCAGCATATATGGGATTGGGTCTTTAATTCCCAGCTGTTCGTTCAGGCTGGCAGCCCGGTCAAAATATTCCAGCGCCACGTCATATTGCTCAAGGTGGCGGTAGAGCCTGCCCACGGAATTATACAAAAAGGTCAGGTTCGGGGTGATTTCAATCGCTTTTTGGTACTCACCGATAGCCAGATTGTATTCCCCGAGCACCTCGTAAAGGTAAGCCTGAATGCGGTGCACATCCATATACTGCCCGCCATTTTCCATCGCCTGGGCCATATACTCCCGCGCCTGAACCCATTTATATTGGTCCGTCAGAATCTCGGCGTAGTACGCCATCGCCAGCGTGTTCCGACTGTCCATTTGCAGCGCCATCAAAGCTTCAGACTCCGCTTCGTTCTGCAAATTTTGTGATTCTGTCCCCGCCAGGGTCGGGTTCGCGTTCCAGTTGAGGACAAAAGCGCGCGTGGCAAGCACGTCGGAATCGTTTGGCGCCAGCGCTTTTGCCTGATCAATCACCGATAACGCCTCCTTGAGGCGGGTCCGCCGGTCGGCATCGGTCGTCAGCGTGTTGGATGAGTAAACCATAATCTTGGAAAGCTCTATCAGGAGCTGGGTGTTAGTCGGGTCCATCGCAGCAGCTTTGTTGAAAGACTCAATTGCCAGATCCAGGTTGCCCGCCTGAAAATGGGTATTGCCCTCCACCATATACGAATTCACGGTGCGCGTGGGCGTGGGCGTTGGAAGAAAAGGCGGCCAGATTGCCCCCTCGGCATAACTGCGCAAGACCGCAATGAGAACCACAATCACCAGGAGCAGCAGCATTATCCGGTATGGATTGGATTGGTTCTTCGGGTTGCGAAACAGGTTTTGACGCTCTTTGATGTACATACTTATGGCGCCGGCGTCAGAGTCGGAACAGGGGTCCCCTGGGGGGTTGGAGATGGACCGGTGATGGGCGTCGCCGTCGGCACCGGCGTGGCGGTCGGCGGGTTAATCAGGTTCTCGCGGCAGATGCGAATCATCTCGTTGGCGTTAAACACACCGTCCGGGTCATCCGGAACAGTCTGAAGCATTCCATTGGCAACCGCGACGGCTTCATTACAGCGGTTAATCCGCGCCAATGAGAGCCCATAACGGCTGTAGGTTTCAATCACGTAAGTGGTATACCCCAGCGGCATCCCCTCAATGACCTGACCATTATCCGCGACGCCGCCCCGCACCGCCTTTTCAAGGTAGACCACCGCCTGGTTATAAGAATTGCTGCGATAGTACATGGTGCCCAGATGCGCGTACAGGTAAGCTTCCGTGGGTCCGTCTTTCAGGGCTTGTTCGCCATACTGGATAGCCTTCGCCCATTCACCCAGGTTGGCATACACGCGCGAAATAAAATAGTTGGGCACAGGGTCAGTAGGATTCAGCGAATAAGCCTTTGTGAATTCGAACACCGCCTCATCCAACCTGCCCAGGGTCATATAGTTGCGCCCCAAAGCCAAATGCAGCTGAGCGATGTTGGTGTTCAATTGAACCGCAACCTCATACTGTTCCGCGGCTTCGGCGTAGTTGCTGGTGATTTCAAGCACATAACCGCGCGCCCAACGCGACTCCAGCAGATTCGCGTCCAATGCCAGGGCTGTGCGGGATTCCTCAATTGCCAGGTCGACCGTATTCAGTTCATTTGCCCCGACTTCCACCCGCAGGGCGAGCAGGTATGCCCAGATAGCGTGCCCGATAGCGTTGTTCGGGTCCAGCGCGATGGCGCTTTGCGCGTCCCTTTCGCCTTCCAGGTAGTGCTTTTGCAAGCCCTTGGCCCACCCCAACAACGCGAAAGCATCGGCGTTACTCTTGTCCAGCAAAATGCAATTCTCGGCGTTCACCTGTGCCTGGGAATAATTCCCGGAGTAGATTTGCAGCCTGGCGATTTTCAAATAATTATCAATATTTTTAGGGTTGGCATTAATCGCGGCCTGGTAAGTTTCAATCGCCGCCAAAAACTTCCCTTCAATTGCCAGCCCGTCCGCTTCAATCTCAAAAGAAACCGGGTCGCGGGTTTCGGTCGGGGTCGGCACAAAAGGCGGCGCGATGTTTGGAGCAACGACCACATTAAAATAGACCAAAAAAGCGATGGCAGCCGTCAGCAGGATGATGAGCAGTGGGTTGCCGCGCCGGCGTTTCTTCCGGAGGGAGAGATTGCTTCCGCGTAAATACATGGTTGCATAATATCATCAAATTTAAAAGACCGTCAAGCAAGTTGCTACGGGCTGCCGGATGCCCTGGCAGGCTCCCCTCCGCATTCCTGCCGCAAATCGCGTATGGCGGCAGCCAGGTTCCGGGTCCGAAATTCGGTTCGGTACCCCCAAGCCAGAAAAGAGCGAGGCTTAGCATTCATCCCAGCCCGAAAATGGAATAAAAAACGCGCGAATTTCTTTCGCGCGTTTTTTCGAGTTCTTCGAGGGAGCCGCGTCCGCGGCTTGCCGGTTATTCTTTAATATTCGCGAGCATAAATTCCCAGTTAATCAGTTTTTCCAGGACGGCATCCACATAAGCCGGGCGGCGGTTTTGATAATCCAGATAATAGGCATGCTCCCAAACGTCAACTGTCAGCACGGGTTTCTTACCTTCCACCCAGGGCAGCCGGGCGTTGCTGGTTTTGTCAATGCTGAGCTTACTTCCGTCCCAAATCAACCAAGCCCAACCACTGCCAAATTGCCCGACCGCGGCCTCAGAAAACAACTTGCGGAAGGCTTCCACGCTCTCAAAGCTGTCTTTAATCAGGGCGGCGGCTTCGGCGGGCAGGTCGACAGATCCGGCGGGTGCCAGGCTCTTCCAATAAAAATTGTGATTCCAGACCTGGGCGGCGTTGTTAAACAGCGCGGTTTTGCCATCCTGGTAAGACGAGAGCACGATTTCTTCCAGGCTTTTGCCTTCCAATTCGGTCCCTGCGATCAGGCTGAGCGTCTTATCCACATACGCTTTGTGGTGTTTGCCGTGATGGAAGCTGAGGGTGTTCGCTGAAATGACCGGGTCCAGTGCAGTCTCAACAAAAGGGAGTTCGGGGAGTACAACAGGTGTTTTGGTTTTGATTGGAAGTGACATGTTTCCTCTTTTCTTTTTTATGCTAATGCCCGGGCGTGCGGGCTGAAGGTCAGTAATTCGCGGGTGATGCTGATAAATATGCCCGCGCACCGTAATTATACATGAAAGTAGTATGTTTTCTGATTCGTGGGCTGTTTTCCGAAGCCCAGCTCTTTTTAATGACTTTGGCACGAATATTGCTCATGATGACAGGAAGCAAACGCGCCCCCTGTTTCGGGGGCAGATAGAAATGGGAGAAAATGAGTACATGAACGTTAAGGCGCGCGAAAACAACCAGGAGAGCGCTGCTTCATGCGTGTGCGGGTTCCGTATCACGCTCCCGCAGATTAATGTATACTTGAGGGATGTATGTTCAAGGTTGCCTTGATCACACGAAACCGTATGGAAAACTTAGAAACGCAATCGCCGCCAAACAAAAAGAAGTTTTGGCAATATCTGATTATTCTTGTGGTACTTGGGCTGGCAGTTAACCTCCTGCTGCCTCAGATTTCTGACCTGACCCGCTCCTGGCAAGTCGTGAAACAGATGACCTGGTGGCTGGTCGGTCTGGCAGTTACGGCGGAGGTGTTCAGTTACCTCAGCTACGGCTACTGCCTGCACGCCATTGTCAGCCTCCACGGGAAAAAGCTCGCGACCCCCAAAGGCGCGCTGATCGCCATGGCGGCCACAAGTGTCGGCTTGGTCGCCGGCGGATGGTTTGCCGCGACGGGCTCCCTTTTCAGTTCTGTCCGACGGGAGACCAATGACGGCACAATCGCCACCATGGCTGGCATCCTGCCCACCATGTTATTAAACTTATCCATTGAGGTTATCGCGGTCCTGGGTATTATCTATCTGGCAATCATCGGAAAGCTGACCAGTTCTCAACTTATTCAATACGCCATCTTCCTGCTTCTGTTAACCATCTCCACGTTTGGTTATCTGTTGGTTTTGGTTTGGCCCAAACAAACCTACCGTCTGATTAACGCAGTCCTCTGGCGCTGGAGCCGAATTCGGAAAAAGCCATATAACCCGCAGAAGACGCACGATATGATTAATAACGTCATCCTTTCGTGGAAAGAACTGGCGCGCGGCAATTGGCACAAGCCTTTGCTGGGGGCGTTCGCAAATATTTTGTTTGATATGCTGGCTATGTTTATGATTTTCCAGGCAGCGAATTATCACATTCCCATCGGCGTGTTATTTGCCAGCTACGGCATCCCGTATCTGCTGGCTAAGATGGCTTTCATTTTCCCGGGCGGCATCGGTGTGGTCGAGGCGTCCATGGCCGCGATTCAGACCAGCCTCGGAGTCCCAGATGAAATCAGCGTGGTCGCGATTTTAGGCTACAGGCTGCTTTCCTTCTGGATACCAACCCTGCTTGGTTTTGTTGCCATGGGTTATCTTAGCCGCACCAACAACATCCGGAAGGTGCCGCTCCCGCAGGAATAACTCCGCGCCTGATGCGGCTTGCCTTTGCAGAGCTGGTCGGCACTGTCATTCGCCGCAGCCGGGTCTCTTCAGCCAGTTTGTTGACGTCTCCTCATCAGCCGCCTTATTCAGGCACTGCCGGGGAATAACGGAGGTCGTATGTTACAAGAAATTACCATCGCAATTGTTGGCCCCGGAGTAATGGGCAAGACCATCGCCACCAGCCTGATACAAACCGGCAGAATCCTCCCCGGCAGAATCATCATGGCTGGCCCAAACCTGGAGCGGCTGAAGCAATTGCAGGCTGAACTCGGCTTGCAATGGAGCGCCAGCAACGCGGAAGCCGCCAGCGCCGCGGATGTGGTTATTCTGGCAGTCAAGCCCCAGCGGCTGGACCAAGCTGCCCGGTCGCTCAAAGGCGCGCTCAAACCCGGCACGCTGGTTATTTCAATCCTTGCGGGCGCGCCGCTGGCCGCGCTGGAACAAAAGCTGGAAACGCGCTGTCTGGTGCGCGCCATGCCCAACACCCCCGCCCGCATCGGCATGGGCATCACCGTCTGGACCAAAGCCGCCGACGTGGACGAAACCCAGCACGAAATCGCCGCGGAAATTATGCGCACGTTTGGGGATGAAATCTTTGTCGCCGACGAGGGCTATCTGGACATGGCCACCGCGCTTTCGGGCACCGGGCCCGCGTATGTGTTCCTGTTTATGGAAGCCATGATTGATGCCGGCGTGCACATGGGTTTCCCGCGGCGCATCGCGGAGCAGCTGGTAGTGCAGACCCTGCGCGGGAGCACGGAGTTTTACCTGCAGAGCCGCGGTCACCCCGCCCAACTGCGCGACGATGTAACCTCGCCGGGCGGCACCTCCGCCGAAGCGCTGTATTACCTGGAGAAAGCCGGCTTCCGCACCGCGATTTCGCGCGCCATCTGGGCGGCCTATCAACGCGGGATTGAGCTGGGCAAGGGCATCAGCAAGCAGGGTTTGGAGGGGTAGCGCCGCCGCCCGTCGAGGGCGCGAGCGCGCCAGCCCCCGACCTCGCCGGCTTTGCAGAGCACCCCGCACCGGAGGCGCATGCGGGCAGACCGAGCGAGCGGTCTCGAACGTCTTGCATGCTCCCAGAGGGATATTGCGTAATCAAGAGACCATGCAAGCTCAACATTTTGCATACGGTAGGGGCGAAGCAACCCAACAAAATGCTTCATCTTCCCTAATACGTAAATGAATGGTTGCTTCGCCCCTACGACCATCGGGAAATCTCCGTTCTCGTCGGCCTCGCGAAGCATAGCCTCTATGATCGCGCCGGTCTTGCGAAGCACCCCAACGCCGCAGGCGCGTGCGGGCAGACCGAGCGCGCCCAGTGACCGCCAGGTCTCCCATGATACGTCCGCCAGATGGTGCCGCCTCCGTTCGAACCGGCCTTGCGAAGCACCCCGGCGCCACAGGCGCATGTGGGCAGACCGCTCGAGAGGTCTCGAACGTCTTGCATGGTCCCAGAGGGATATTGCGTAATCAAGAGACCATGCAAGCTCAACATTTTGCATATGGTAGGGGCGAAGCAACCCACCAAAAATGCTTTGCCTTCCCTAATACGTTAATGAAGGGTTGCTTCGCCCCTACGACCATCAGGAATTACCCGATCCCGCCGGCCTTGCGAAGCACCCCGGCGCCGCAGGCGCGTGTGGGCAGACCGAGCGAAGGGCCTTTATTTCTTTCCCAGCATGGTTTGCAGTATGGTTTTTGAAGAATGAACTTCAATTAGACCGGTGACTGCCGCGGGGAGATTGGCAGGGCTGTCGTAAATCAGGTATCGCGGTTCCCAGGTGGGGTTAAATTTATCTTTAAACTTGCGCAGCCCCGCAAAATCAAAATAGCGGGACAACCTGGTCGAGAGAAGATGCAGCGCTTTCTCCGTTTGAGGATCGCCTTTCTCCTCCCCGACCCCCGCGATGGCACTTAACCCAAGGCTGAAGCTGTCGTATCCTTTTTCTTTTGCCCAGAACAGGGCGCTGACAAACAGAAACTCCATGGTTCCCGGTTCCACGTCCGGGTAATGCCGCATCAAATCAATCGTTACTTCGTTTTTCTGGTATTCTCCGACCAGGTTGCTAAAAGCCACGGGTTTGGCGTCCGCGTCCCGAACAATGATTAACGGGCACTCTGCCAGGTAGGCGGGGTCAAACCAGCCGTCAGAAAAACGCAGCTCATTGAGACCGCGCTCTTTAAGCCAGGCGTCGCTGATTTGCCTTAGGGGCTGCAGGTCGGAAATCGCGTGAGGCGACGGAACGACCTCAGCGCGGTAGCCGGTCTTCATGATATGGGTATGGGCGTTGCGCATGTTTTTATGCTGACTGCCCTCAAGGCTGAAGTCCTTCAGGTTAACAATGGCCTCATAGCCCAGGCAAAGGCTTTGCAGCCCCGCGGCCGAATACGCCTGCAAATTATCCGGAAGGACTGAGACAAAAAGCGGAATCCAGTCGTTATTCGCGCAGAACTGCTTAAATGCCGCGATACACGCTGGCAGCTCTCCCTCCGGTCCAACCGGATCTCCCAGCGCCACGGCTGTTCTGCCGCCCAGGCTGTAGCCAATCACACAATTTTTGAAGAAGAAGTAACTTTTATCCGGAAATAACAGCGCCCGGCAAAGCCCACTGCGCCCGAATTCCTCGATGATCTGCTTTGCCTTCTCCCTTTCGGCAGGAAGAGCAATGCCAGCCTCTAGAACCGGGCGCAGCATACTGATTAGCGCCATCAAAAAGGAAGACGCGCCGATAATCACAATGGAGCTTTTAAAGAAACGCCCGTAGTTGGTGAGCGGTTGGAGCAGACTGTTCTGCGGGTCAAAAAACAGGTTCCAGGTTTGGGCGATGGCTTTTTGCAGCGTAACCGGCCCAAAATGACGATCGAGAAGGAGGAACCCGGCAGTGCCGTAGATTAAGGTGAACAGGATGGATGCCGCGAGGATAATGATTCCATGCCTAAAAGAACCTTTATCAGAAATCGCCTTGTAATTGTTGGAGGTGATTACGAGCAGCACAATCAGCAGCAAGTTAAAACCCGCCTCTTCAATATCAAGACCTTTGTTTAAATGCCCGGCGAATGAAATGCTCAGGAGCGCCAGGCTTATCATCCAGGCAATCCGCTTGCGCCGCAGCAGACCAGATGCCACCAATATGAGCGCGAAACCTACGACAGCCACGAGGACCCGGCTGCCGTGGAGCATAATTTCGGGCATGAAAGTCTTCAGCAGCTCGACGCGTTCCCTCAGCGCGGGCTGAATAGCCGAAGAGATGTTGATCACGCCAGCCAGGAAGGTCAGGAATGCAATCAGGCGGACTATCCATTTCTCACGTGATTTGTTTTGATTCGTTATCTCTTGCGTTTGCATATTCTTCCGGTGTGGTCAATGGACCGGGTTGTTCAGGGCGGTCCGATTGATTATTCAGAGTTACCTCTTTTTTTGGCGAACAGCTTAATTCTAACCTGAAATCCAGGGGTCCGAAACGGAATCAGACAGGGCTGCCTATGCTTTTCTTCTCGATCCCACCCACCTTGCGAAGCATCCCAGCACAGCAGGCGCGTGCGGGCAGACCGGGCGAGCAGCCTTGAATGCCTTGCACGGCCCCACAAGAATACTGCCCTATCAAGAGAGCATGCAAGATCAGGAACAGGAGGCTTTTTTGCATTTATCGCCCGATCCTGCCGCTGACACAAGGCTTTCTACCAATCTCCGCGCTCACCCCAAAATGTGTACACCTGTTTCTTGCGGTTCTTCAATAGAACAAATGGTATAAT